>Ga0265295_1001153_pt1 | contig 47974 bp, 37 predicted proteins | sample Munlansysbiofilm_FD_192503 | JGI IMG/M metagenome (GOLD analysis project Ga0265295, IMG submission 192503) | Leachate microbial communities from a municipal landfill in Southern Ontario, Canada - Methane capture system biofilm | ecosystem: Engineered > Solid waste > Landfill > Unclassified ...
TCTCCTCTGTTCATTGTTTTGGCGTAGTAACCTAACAATATCAGATGGTTGTCTTTGAAGCTCGACTTTTTTTGGCTTTTCTGCTTATTGCATGCAGCTTCTTGAATATCCTTTTGCAAGAGGCTCGGATGTTACGAAATATCCATCGGAAGGAAGAATGAGTCGACCAGATGAAGAAAAAGATGCGCTGCAAAAGCGTATCGCCGAACTGGAGGCAGAGAACCAGGCGTATATACATTATATTCGCGACAAAACCAATCACCTGCTGGAAGTGATTGGCACCAAAGGACTTGCCGAGGATGAGCTAAATGATTTAGCTTTAATAAAGTTTGATCCTATTGGGATTATTGCGCAGTCTTTTCAGCAGATTTTGACAAATCTCAACCAGACTATCGATGATCTGCGGGAAGCAAAAAATGAGCTCCAAGCCATATTTGACGCCACCGGGGTCGGCATCTCCATCATCGACCGCAACTTTGTTGTTGAGCGCTGTAACGAAAAACAGCGCGAAATGCTCGTGGATCCCGGAGTTGAAGAGATTGTCGGACGGCACTGCTTTGAGGTCTACTGCGATCGCAACGCTCCAACTTGTGCATGTCCAGCGCTCGATTCTTTTGAAACAGGCAGCGCCGCACTGGTGCGCGAAGTAAAGAAAAGGGGGCGCTGGTTTCAACTGGTGACAACACCATTTTCACGGGCGGAAGATGGGAGCATCAGTCATGTGATCGAGGTGTCCATGGACATCAGCGAAAAGAAAAAAGTTGAGGACGCAGAAAAAAAACTGCGTGAGTTCTGTCAGACTGAAAGGCGCAAGCTTGCGACCGTTATTGAGAGTCTTTCGGATGGGTTGCTGGTTGTTGATGAGGAAACGCGAATTATGTCGTGTAATCTCGCCGCGGATAAGATAACAGAGCAGCGGATCGGAGAAAACTACGACCAACCGCTGGCGCACGCGATAGCTGAATTTGCGCCCCTGCTCCAGAGTGGTGTCAATAACGTTCAAGGGGTGGAAATCATGACCCGGACCCGCAAGGGCGACGATCTGCTCCTCTCCGTCAATGTCGGGCGTCTGTCTGACAACGATGATCGTGCTACCGGCTACGTCCTGACCTTTCGAGATATTACCGAAGAGAAAAAGCGCGCTGAGTTGTATAATCGCGCTGAGAAACTTGCCGCCATCGGGCAGCTTTCTGCGGGGGTGGCACACGAACTAAACACTCCACTGGGCAGCGTGCTGGGATACGCGCGCTTGCTGCTTAAAGACGACACGCTACCCGACAACTTGAAAAGCTGGGCAGAGATCATCGCAGAGCAGGCAAAAAAAAGTAGCATTATTATCCAGGGGCTGTTGCGCTTTGCGCGCCAGTCTAATCCAGCGCATCGCTGCCTTAAAGAATATCTTCTCAATGATGTGATCCAGCAGACATTGCCGATAGTGTCCACGGAGCTTGACAAGCGGAAAATCGAACTAATCAGCAATCTCAACCCCGTGCTTCCAGTTGTTGCCGATTCGCAGGAACTTGAACAGCTCGTTCTAAATCTGACTATGAATGCCATCCAAGCAATCGGTGAGAATGGACAGATTCGCATTTACACTGCCCAGTCTGGCTCTACAGTGGTTATGAAAATTACAGATAGCGGACCCGGAATCCCTGACGAAATCAAGTTTCGCATCTTCGATCCTTTCTTCACCACAAAAGCTCCAGGAGAAGGGACTGGCCTTGGCCTCTCCCTGTGCTCTGGTATTGTCAGCGACTTGGGGGGCACCATTGACATCGGCAGCGGGGAGAACCCTGGTGCGACCTTTATTGTTTGCCTGCCAGCGTCCGCTGCGGCAGAAGACTCAGGAGTTTAGCATGCACAACTCCAGCTCCATTTTGATAGTCGAAGATGATCCTACCATGCGTAATCTTATCCATAATATCCTTGCAGCGGAGGGAATTGATGCGCAGATGAGTGAAGATAGTCACGATGCCGTGAACCTGCTCAAGACAAACCGGATCGATATTGTCCTCACTGATCTTAAGATGCCCCAACTTGACGGAATGGAAATCTTGTCCTGGGCACGGCGTTACAACCCTGATTGCGTAGTGATTGTGATCACTGGTTACGGCACCATTGAGTCGGCTGTAGAAGCTATCCGCAAGGGTGCTTACGACTATGTGCAGAAACCCTTTGAACCCGATGCATTAGTGCTCATCGTTAAGCGTGCATTGGGACATGTCCGCTTGGTGCAAGAGAACAAAAAGCTGCGGGAGCAGGCGGGTGAACGCCGGATGGGAGATCTTATCGGGACCAGCCGCAAAATGGTTGAAATGAAAAACTTCATTGCCCGGATTGCTCCTTTTGATACCACCGTCCTGATTCAGGGAGAGACGGGTACGGGCAAAGAATTGGTGGCCAAGTTCATCCATCAGTGGAGTTCTCGAGGGGGGCAAAGCTTTCTGCCGATCAACTGCGGCGCGTTGACGGAGACTCTGCTGGAGACGGAGCTTTTCGGGCATGTGCGCGGGGCTTTTACCGGTGCGGATAGCGATAAGAAGGGGTTGTTCGAAACCGTGGATAAGGGCACCATATTTCTCGATGAAATCAACACTATCTCCCCTGCTTTTCAAGTCAAGCTGCTCCGGGTTCTGCAGGAAGGATCCTATCTCAGGGTGGGAGGACGCGAGCCACGCTCCCTGGATGTGCGGGTGATCGCAGCCGCCAACGTCGATTTGGAAAGAGAGGTGGAAGCAGGACGTTTCCGCAGTGACCTCTATTATCGCCTCAATGTGGTGCCGGTGGTGATTCCACCGTTGCGCGAGCGCCGTGAGGACATTGCGTTGTTGGCGCATCATTTTCTCGCCATCTACGGGGGAAAATACGGCAAGGAGATCACGCGTATCAGCGCTGGGGCACTAGATATTCTGCGTGCCTATTCATGGCCGGGAAATGTGCGCGAACTGGAGAATGTAATGGAGCGCGGGATTATCGTAGCTGATGGAAATGAACTGCACCCAGCTAACATACCCCGCCTTTCCCCACAGGGGACGAATGCGGCGGAGTCTGACGATACGCTCATGTCTTTGGAAGAAATGGAAAAACACCTTATTGTCAAAGGATTGCGCCACACCGGGGGGCATAAAGGGAGGACCGCGGAGATTCTCGGTATCAGTCCGGTGTCACTGTGGCGCAAAATCAAAAAATACACTCTTTAAAATTAAGGATCGATAGCACAAAAAACGAGATTATTAAAAAATTAATCTGGATTATGCCGATACCCACACGGAAGATAACTGAGCACAGCGGACATCACCAGTCCAGGGTAAATCAAGGGCTGTGAGGGTGAAATGTTGCGGCGCAAGGCCTTGTATCCAGGCAACCCTGCGGAGCTAGCCTTTACCACACCGGAACTTACACCCTTCATTCTTCACCGGCGCTATCGATTTGCCCCTCTTTTTTCTTTTCCCGTCCTAAACGAGATAACCCCTGATGGCAATCTCACCCCTTTCACTAACAAAACGCGCGCCCTTCGCAGGCAAATCCTTGACGCCCTCAGGGAGCCTGAGATAAGTTGATTGGCCCTTTGCATCCGGTGGAGAAGTCATGTTTCAGGATATTTACCTCTATCTGCTTTATCTTTTTTACGGCCTGGTTTTTTTCACCATGGGTGTATCCATCACCAGCAAGGTTACGCGGGGCAGCACCCTCCAAATAGCTCGCGTCCTCTGGTTATTTTCGCTCTTTGCTTTTATCCACGCCTTTCACGAGTGGTCTGAACTTTTCATGCTTCTTGGTGGTGAAAACATCCCCGGGGAGTTGTTGCTGACTATCAAGACCTGGAAACTTCTGCCGGTCTTTTTATCTTTTCTCTTGCTGCTCCTGTTCGGCATACGCACCTTGGGCATTGTCTACCCCAACCAGCGCCGTCTGCTCTATCTCCTCCCGGCTTTACTACTGTGGCTGCTGGGCAGCTCCATCCTGGCCTACGACGGGGAATTTTCTACCCGTTTTCTGCGCTGGACCGACTGCCAACTTCGCAATTTCATTGGTTTCCCCGCGGCGACTTTTTCCGGTCTCGGCTTCATCCTTTACTCTACGAGCATCCGCCATCTCAGCCAGCGGGGCGCTCGAAGCTTCACCGGCGCCGGCATTTTTCTGATAGTCTACGGCATTCTCGCCGGGCTCGTCCCCTCCCGCACCTACCTGTGGACGAATACCTTCCCTATCGAACTTTTTCGCGGCTTATCCGCCATGTTCATCATGCATTTCGTTATGAACGCCCTGCACATCTTCGATATCGAGCGCCAGCGACAAATTGAGGAACAGTTGCAACGCTTCGCCCGCTCGGAGAAACTGAGCTCCCTGGGCAAACTGGCCGCCGGCATCGCCCACGAAATCAACAACCCTCTGACCAATGTCGCCATGGGCGTCTCACTCATTAAACGCCAGCTGCCGGAACCCCTGGACCCGACCTTGGCCCGTCGCTTTGAGTCCATCGACCTTAACATCGACCGCGCCTCCAAGATTGCCCGGGAACTCCTCTTTTTTTCCCGCAACGAAGAGCCAGAACTGCACCCCACAGATATCAACGAGGTGATTCTCGACACCTTGGTTCTGCTGGGCAGCCGCCGTCAGGAATTCACCATCCGCGAACAGTTGGGCGAAATCCCCCTGATTCAGGCCATCCCCTGGAAGCTAGAAGAGGTCTTTCTCAACATCGTTATCAACGCCATGGACGCCTCCCCACCAGGCAGCCCGATCGACGTGAGAACCTTTGTTAAAGACAACGAGGTTGTCGTCGAAATTCAGGATCAGGGCACCGGCATTCCCGAGGACTGCCTGAACCGCATCTTTGACCCTTTTTTTACCACCAAAGAGGTGGGTCAGGGTACCGGACTTGGTCTTTCCACCTGTTTCAGCATCATGGAAACCCATAGAGGGCGTATTGACGTGAAGAGTACCCCCGGGCAGGGCACCACCTTTCAGCTGTCTTACCCACTAGAAAAGGATAGCCATGTCTAAAATTGCTAAAATCCTCATTGTCGACGACGATGCTGAACTGCGGCAGAATCTCGCTGAAGTCCTTGACGGCTTCGGCTTTGCAACCCGTATGGCCGCTAACGGCGAAGAGGCTCTTCAATTTCTGGCTGCCGAAGAATGCGACCTCGTGCTCCTCGATCTGATCATGCCCGGCATGGGAGGGATGGAAACCCTCGCCAGCATCCGCAGCCGCTTTCCCAAAACCTGCGTTGTCATGCTCACCGCCTTTGCCACCATCGACAACGCCGTTGAGGCCATGCGCAAGGGGGCCGAAGACTACCTGGCCAAGCCCTTTCGCACCGACGAACTGCTGACCACCGTCCGCCGCATTCTCGAAGAAGTCCGCATCAAGGACTGCGGCTCTTTGCTCAATATCGACGGCACTATCAATTGCATGGCCAATGCCATGCGCCGGGAGATCGTCCGTCAAATTCACCGCGAAGGCAGCCTGCGTTTTATGGACATCGTCCGGGCGCTGCAGATTGAAGACCACACGAAGGTCAACTTTCACCTGAAGACCCTCAAGCATGCCGGTCTCATCCGGCAGACCGAAAAAAGAAACTATGCCCTCACCCCCGAAGGGGAAAAAGTCATCGACTGTCTCAACTATCTCAACAAAGCGTTAAGCAGCTGATTTGACAGCTCTCACAGCCAGCCTGTGAATAATACTTCACCGAACCTTTCCCACCTGTGAAACATTCTTATCTGGAATAGCCGGAAAACAACTCCCTATACTCTCCGTTTCCGGGCATTTGTGTTTTTTGCTCAGTAGCAGCCTCGCTCTAGCGCATGGGATTTCGTCTTAACGCGCCATGTATCGAGTCTGCTACAAAACTATCCCGGAAAGGAGGTGTCGAAATTCAAGCCCGGCTTTGCACAAATCCCGCCCCAGTAGACGCTCATCATTTAACGGAGGTTTTTGAATGAAAATTCTTTCTTACTCGGCGATCAGCCTGATGGCTTTCGCCCTGCTTCTTGGCACATCGACAGCGATGGCCAAAGAAGTCAATTGGGAAAGCCTGAACGCGTCCTTCGGTGACGCTTCTTACGTCATGGATGCCAACGTCTGCTCCAGCTGTCACGAAGATAGCCAGCAGACCTTTGCGCAAACGATCCATGCCAAAGTCTTCCAGTACGGTGCTACGCCGGCTGGTGGATCCTGCGAGTCCTGCCACGGCCCTCGCAGTCTCCATGCCGACAACCCCACGGCTGAACTGACCCTGACCAGCGTTCAGCAGGCCGCTGTCTGCCTGCAGTGCCATGAAGGCGGCACCCGCATGTACTGGCAGAGCAGTGCCCACAAAACGGCCGGCGTTGACTGCGCATCCTGTCACACCCTAATGGAAAAAATAAGCGACTCGGCGCTACTGTCCAAAGCCGATGAAGCATCCCTGTGCTACACCTGCCATGCCGACGTCAGGGGTCAGATGGGCAAAGCCTATCACCACCCGGTGCGCGAAGGACAGATGAACTGCTCAAGCTGCCATAACGTACATGGTTCCATCGGCAAGAGCCTGCTCAAGGAAGCCACGGTCAACGAGACCTGCTTCACCTGTCATCAGGAAAAGCGCGGGCCCTTCATCTGGGAACACGCACCAGTGCGGGAAAATTGCGCCACCTGCCACGATGTGCACGGTTCAAATCAGCGCGACCTGCTTAACGCCCAGGGGTCCTTCCTCTGCCTGCAGTGCCACTCCTACGGCGGCCATATCAACCTGCCGCGCTACAACCGCACCAGCAATCCCATCGGCCAGGGCTGCGTCAACTGCCACATGACTCAGCACGGCTCCAATTCGCCGTCTGGCGCCAAATTCACCCGATAAAGGAGGCATGACACTATGAAAAAACTGTGGACCATTGCAGCACTGGCCCTCCTGCTGCCGACCGGCGCCTTGGCTCAAGATGGCGGTCGCATCGAAACTTCCGGTCAGATCACCGCCGGGGTTTTGCAGGACAACGTCAACAACAGTTCTTCCAAATTCAACGAATATCGCGACATTCAGAGCGGGTTCAACCTGTTTGACCTGAAATTCGAGGGGATCGACACTGAGACCGGCAACTACCTCGAATTCGGCGGCCAGGATCTGACCCGCGACGACCAGTCTCTACGTTTCGGCATCGGCAACTACGGCACCTGGGGTCTGTCCATCGACCACAAGGAAACGCCTCACAACATCAGCAACAAGGCGATGAGCCCCTACATTTATCAAGGGGGCGGTCTGTATACAGTGCCGACACCGGTTTTGGATACGCCCATTGTCGGCATGCCCAATGCCGCGACAAATACAGCGGATGTGCTGGCCACGGACGCTGCTACAGCAGACTGGCTGACAACCCATCTCGACAATGTGGGGCTTGGTACCCAGCGTGACGAAACCTCGGCATCCCTCAAATATGCCCCCTTCGAAGCGCTCAAATTTCGCCTGACCTACAGTGACAAAAGCAAAGATGGAAGCAAGCTGACCTACGGGCCTATCGGCAACCGGCCACCCAACAGCATGAACATTCAGTTCACCGAGCCGATTGACTATGTCACCCGTGAAGTGAAATTCGAAGCTGAGTACAACCGCGATCGCTTTCAGTCGCTGTTCAGCTACCTGATCTCCGATTTTGAAAACGCTACCGACACCCTGACCTGGCAGAACATCTGGGCCTACAACCCCGAAGACACCTTCACACAGGCTTCCAGCGATTCAGGCTCCCAGCGCCTTGCCACCTTCGGTCAACGGGCGCTCGCTCCAGACAATCGGTTTCAGAACGCCTCGCTCACTTTCGGCTTTAACCTGCCCATGGCTAGCCGTCTAACAGCTACCGCCGCCTATGGCAAGATGGAACAGGATGAATCCCTCATCCCTTACAGCACCAGTGACTTTGATAGTACCGTTACGGCGTTCAGCTCCACCTCGGCACTTCCACGCCGCAATGCCGAAGCCGAAATTGAGACTATGCTGGTCAACCTGGACTACACTTTCAATCCCATTGACCGCCTTAACCTGCGCGCGTTCTATCGTTTCTACGACCTCGACAACAACACCACCGAAGACGATTGGCATTATATCACCAGCGACGCGATCCCCAATGGCGATGCGGATAACGGCACCCCAACCTTCAAAAACTCGCGTACCAATCTGGCCTACGCCTATGACCAGCAGAATTACGGCCTGGATGCCCGCTATAACCTGGCCTTCTGGCGCACCAATCTGGGGCTGGGTTTTGAGCGTGAAGAAGTCGACCGCGATTACCGTGAAGCTGACACCGACGAAAATGTTTACAAAATTTCCGTGCGTACCCGTCCCACCAACTGGATTTCTTTGCGCGGCAAATATCGCTATGGAGACCGCAAAAGCAGCAGCTATGACTATGACGTCACCGCTGCGAGCTACTGGTATGACACCTCCACCCAAACCAACCTGGACAATCCTGCCCTGACCTTCAGCAACCACCCCGATATGCGCAAATTTGACGTTATCGACCGCGAGCGACAGCAGGTTGATCTTTCAGCCACCGTCACACCGATGCAGATGCTGGATTTGACCGCCTCTTATCGTTGGCAGAATGACGACTATGATGACAAGGTCACCGCCGTCCAGCCGCTGGCTGACATCCCGCAAGCCATTCGTGACGCTAATTATGCAGCCTACAGTGACTGGGACAGATTCACACCTGGCGATCAGCTCGGCCTGCTGGAAAGAGAGACGGAGCGCTACGCTCTGGACGCTTCTTATGTTGCCACCGAGCATTTGGCCCTCAACGCTTTCTTTTCCCGCGAAACCATCGAGTCCAAACAGCGCAGCATGGAGTATAATGAGAACTACAAAATTACCCCCACTGCCAGACTGAACAACGACCTGGGCGGCTGGGACGAACGCTTTGACTACTCACAGTGGACCGCCATTACCGACGACCGCACCAACACTGTCGGCGCCGGACTCAGCTATCAAATGATTCCCGGCAAGCTGAATTTCCTGGTGGACTACAGCTTCTCCTTCGGCAAAGTCGACATCGACTACAGTGGTCTGGGCTCCGTGGCCACCGGCAACCCCGGCAGCACCCTGCCTGCGGATACGGATCAGTATGCGTTCCGGAATCCATCAACTATCAAACACAAGCAGTACAACCTCAACGCCAGCATGGAATATAAGCTCACCAAAAACCTGGTGTTCGGCCTTCATTACATGTTCGACAAGTACAATATCAGCGACTGGAGCCAGGAAGCGGATACCCCTTGGTTCGAATCCGTGGGCAGCGAGTTTATGCTGCGCGACACCTCCGACTCTCGCCAGTGGGGCAACCGCCTGGTCAACATGGGTAGCTATCTCGGCCCAGATTATGAAGCGCACGTGGGATACCTGAGCATGACCTACAGGTTCTAGGATACCTCCACTTTGATACCAGGTATGAACGCAAAACGGGCGCCGGCAACGGCGTCCGTTTTGCGTTCTGATTCCGGCAAGTTACTGACAAGCGTAAAAGTCGGCTTGATTTCTTTATTACTTAACTGAAGTTCCCCTACTAGGTACGCATTGCAGTGAGAATGGAGCCGAGAGGAGATGGGTAGAATAGAGCGCAGACTTTAACAGCTTCAGGAAACAAACAGAGGAAGATCCTGGGTTGCAGCAACCCTCCTCTACAGTTAACCCATGCCACAACTGCTGCGAATAGAGTCCGCAGGAGCTCTTTCACCAAACTCTGGGACATGGCGTTAGCCGCTACCACTGGGGCTGTCATGCTGGTACGCGCAGGGATAGGCAAACACCCTGCCCCCTGGCTTATTAGCACAACGGGTAAGCGCGTGATGGCACTATTCCCCTTCAGCATGTTCAAACGCCGCCTGCGCGCCCTGATAGTCACCGAGACTGGTACGCGCCTGGCCGATGATCCGCCAGTTCTCCGCTCTGAGATGCATGTCGGTGCCGGCAAGGATGTTCGCCTTCGCAGCGAAGTTTTCCGCCTCGCGGTACTGTCGTTGCTGCAGGCGCACACGGGCCAGTTCCTGCCATAATTCAGGGTTTTGCGGTTCGATACGCAAGGCGCGCTCCAGGGATGCACCGGCCATATCGAGCTTCCCTGCAGAAGATTGACTGCGTGATACATCAAGCAGGGCGATAACTGCTTCGTTGCGGGGCGGAGGTGGCGGCTCGGTGGCGACCGGCTGGAGGGAGGCGCACCCTGCCAGCACTAGTATCATGGCACATGCTAACCAACGCTCTATCCTTTTCATCGGCCAAAGATCCTTTCAAACCAGGTTTTATGCGATTTCTTGTCTGAATCGCGCGCACACGGTACGGCCTGTTCCGGGGCCGAGCCCGCGATAAACGGGAGGGCAATTGCTCCTGGGCAATCAGCTGCGCTGCGCAAACCAGAGGCCTGATCGATCCAGACGCGTTCGATATTTCCCCCTTCCGGCACCAGCAGCGGCGTAAGATCAAGGCTGGCCATCATTCGGCCCCAGATCGTCATAGCGCCACTGGCGCCCGTGAGCCCGGATGATTCGTTGTCATCCCGTCCGATCCACACCACCCCCAGACGATCTCCGGTGAAACCGGCAAACCAACTGTCACGAAAGCCATCCGAGGTACCTGTCTTACCCGCAATTTCAAGATCAGCAGGGAGGTAATTTCCCAAGCGCCGCGCAGTTCCTTCGCGCACCACATCCTGCATCGTCTTTGTCAGCAGAAAAAGCGGCGCGGGATCAACGACCTGTTCGATGTTAAGCGGATAGCGCTGCAGAGAGATCCCTTCTGCCGTCAGCACTTCCCGAATCGCCCGTAGCGGCGTACGAAAACCACCCCCCGCCAGGGTCTGATATACCTGCGTGACCTCCAGCGGGCTGAATTCATTGGCACCCAGAAGACTGGACGCGAACTCCGGAACCTTTCTTTCAACCCCCAGGCGGCGCAGGTTCGCCAGCACCTTGGCAACACCAACTTCAAGCCCCAAGCGCGCCGTTGAAACATTATATGAATGGATCAAGCCGTCCCGCAGCATGACCTGGCCATGAAATTGATGGTCATAATTTTCAGGTGTCCAATCGGTGGTGCCGCTCTGCGCGTAAACCAGAGGGGTATCATCCACCATGGTGGCTAAGGTGTAGCTGTGCGGCTGCTGCAACGCGGTGAGATAGACCACCGGCTTGACCAGAGAGCCGATGGGACGCCGGGCATCGAGGGCGCGGTTGAACCCTTTGCTGCGCGGGTCCCGGGCTCCCACTACGGCCTGAACCTCGGCGTTCTGGGTGCTGGTGACAAGAATCGCGGCCTGCAGCGAATCTGGCGGCTGCTTATAGCTCTGTTCCAATTGTGCCAGCTGTGCGGTCAGAGCACGTTCCGCCGCAAGCTGAACCTGGGGATCTAGGGTAGTAAAAATCTGCAAGCCTTCGGAGCGCAGATCCGCGTCACGATAATCACGCTGCAGCTGACGATGGACGAGACCCAAAAACGCCGGGTGGGGAGATGTACCGCGCGGCGGCCGGTCAATCACTCCCAGCGGCGCACTCTTGTTTAAAGCAAACTGCTGCGCGCTGATAAACCCTTCCCGCGCCATGATCGCCAACACCAGGTTGCGCCGCTCCAGAGCGCGTTGCGGTTGGCTGCGCGGGTTGTAAAATGAGGGCCCTTTGAGCATCCCTGCCAATAGAGCTGTGTCTGCAAGCCCGAGATAGGTCAATGGCTTATCGAAAAAATAGCTGCTGGCGAGACCAAACCCGTGGATGGCACGGTTCCCATCCTGCCCCAGGTAAACTTCATTAATATATGCTTCAAGAATTTCTTCTTTGCTGTAATGAAGCTCGATCAATAGCGCCATCAGCATTTCAGTGAGCTTGCGCCGGATGGTGCGTTTGGGCGTCAGGAAGAAGTTTTTAGCGAGCTGCTGCGTGAGAGTACTCCCTCCCTGAACGCTTCCGCTCGCTGTGGCGAAAAGCGCGCGCGCAATCCCTTTTGGATCGATCCCGTGGTGGGAATAAAACCGCCTGTCCTCTACCGCGATCAGCGCATCAATGAGGTGCTGGGGAACTTCTTCAAATTTGACCAGGACGCGGTCTTCGTTCTTGCCGGGATAAATTCCCCCAATCAGGATCGGCTCAAGGCGTACGAGACCAAGCGCACTATTCTTCGCACGCTCAACCAGTTCCTGAACCTGCCCGTTGGCAAAGCGAATCCCCAAGGAGACTGAAGGCTGCGGTCCGTCGCCAAACACAAACGGGCGGGAAACCAGCTCAAGGACCTGCCCCCGTAAACGGAAGGTACCCGGCTCCCGAGGTTCGGGCATTTCCCGGTAGCCGAGCATCGAAAGTTCGGAGATCATCTGCGCTGGAGTCAGCTTCAAACCCGGATAGAGCTCCAGCGGCCGGGCATAAACCCTGGCAGGCAGTTCCCAGCGCTTGCCTTCAAAGCGCTCACGGACGACAGAGTCGAGATAAAGGGTAAAAACGAGCGCCGCCAGCAATCCAGCCAGGGCTACAAGGGGTAAAATAAGTTTCTTATTCAATTTCTGCCGTTTCCGTTTAGCCATACTGCCTCAGACCTCTATAGAGTGTTCTCTGCCAAAAGCGGGATTAACTTACTTCAGTCGGTAGCACTTTGTCAGGGTATAGGAGACGGGTAATAAAACAAAGCCCATAGAGTATATTCTCCCTCCCCCACCGGGAGCAATCGGAATGGACAATAGGTTTACCGTTTTAGTGAAAGAGAATCTTGTTCCGGGAAACGTTCAGGAAGGAGCATGCTTGACAAAATGGAGCGGGCCACTTGAAAAATAAAAGCCAGCGGCGGCGATAAGAGAATAAAGGGGGCAACCATAGCCCTGCACCCTTGGACGCTTTAAGTCGGCAAGGTTAAATTCTTTATCTCATTGATCTATTCAGCTATAAATACCAAAAGTGTACTTTTTTAAATTTCATGGTTAACAGGGGAGAACATGACTAAAAATCAAATTGGGTTCACACAAACAAAACAACTTCTAAACCGCTATCAAATCTCTGTATCGGGCGAAATGGCGCAAAACCTTGAAGAGGTCCTGAAAATTGCAGAAAAAACAGGGTTCCCGGTTGTGATGAAAGGGATCTCTGCGCAAATTATCCACAAAAGCGATGTTGGGTGCGTTTTTTTAAATCTTCACGACCAAGACGCAGTTAAAGAGGCCTATGCGCAGCTTTTGGCTAACGTCGAAAAAGTCGGTGTCACAAACCTCGACGGTATCCTGGTGCAACCGATGGCCAAAAACGGGCTGGAAATACTCGTTGGAGCCAAGCAGGACCCAGCTTTCGGTCCAGTAGTGATGGTGGGTCTGGGAGGGAAACATGTCGAATTGCTCGCTGATGTTGCCATCGGAGTTGGAGTTTTAACCCGCGAAGATGTTCTGGAGATGCTGGGCGAAACCAAGGCAGGGCAGATCTTAGACGGATACCGCGGCGATGTTTTCGATAAAGAATCGATCATTGAGCTGGCAATGAATGTTTCTCGTCTCATGGCGGAGAACCCTGACGTCCATGAGCTCGACCTCAACCCGGTGATCGTGTATGCGAATGCGATCAACATCGTCGATACCCGGGTCATTCAGGGAGAACCGGTGCCCCGCCCTCTTCCCAGTGAGCATTTAGCCGAAAAGCTTAAAAGCCTCCAGGCCATTTTCTCCCCCAAATCGGTTGCCATAGTCGGAGCATCACGCCCCGGCACCATGGGGGGAATCATCCTCAAAAACTCCATGCGGATCGACAAGATTTTTCCAGTTCATCCGCGCTTGAAAACCATTCAAGGGCTTACCTGCTATCCATCATTGAGCAGTCTGCCTGAAGTTCCAGACGTCGGGGTCTTTGCTATCAATGCTGAAGAAACAGTACGCTGTTTCGAAGAGTTCTGCAAAATGGGGGGCAAAGGGGCCATTATTTTCAGTGACGGGTTTGCCGAATCAGGTAGATCCGACCTGGAGGAGCGCTTGGTCCATCTGAGCAAAAAATACAATGTGGCGTATATCGGCCCCAACTGCATGGGGGTGATCGACAATTTCACCGGGCTTAATACCTTTTATATCCCCGCACAGCGAACCAGTGTCATTGAGCAAGCCAACGGCATCGGCATCATCTCCCAAAGTGGCGGAGTCAGCCTGGAATTAAAGGAAATGCTCAAGGCCGATGAAGTCAGTCTGGGGCAATGCGTCTCCTGCGGTAACGCCAGCAGTGTCAGCGTGACCAATATTCTTGCCCATATGGGTGAAGACCCGCGCATAAAAGTTATCGCTATTTATCTTGAAGGGATTGGGAACGGCTACGAATTCATGGAAGTCGGCCGTAAAGTCGCGGAAAAGAAACCAGTCATTGTGATCAAGGGAGGTATCGGCGGTGGGGCGGCCGCAACGCTGTCACACACCGCGACCTTGGCCGGAAGCCATGAAGCGTTTCGCGCCGCGTGCCGTCAAGCAGGCCTCTATCTTATTGAAGAGTTAACCGAAGATACAAAAATACTGGTTAACATTTTATCTATTCTCACCTCTCAACCCCTGGCGCATGGCAACCGGGTCGGGATCGTCAGTGTCGGAGGCGGCTCGGGCATTTTGTTAGCCGATCAAGTCACTGCGGTAGGGTTGCCGCTGGCAACCTATGCCCCGCACACCCAAGAAAAATTACGCACTATTATTAGTGACAACATGGGCAGCGCTGACCTCATTGGCAAAGAGCATATCTTGCAGGGAATCGGGGGGAACCCCATCGATTTGTTCGGAAATTGCAGTGATGAACGTTTAATAGATACGTTACGCATTGCCGATGAAGACCCCAACACTGACATCATCCTCAGTGCGATTTACTTTCAGGTACCTACACTTTCAGAATACCTGCCCGAAAAACTCGCCGATCTACGCGCAGAATTGAAAAAACCTCTGATCGTTTCGCCACGGGGGTTTTCTGAATACATCTCAAAGTGCCGCCAATACCTGTACAGCAAAAGGTTCCATACCTATACTGTCCCTATGATGCAACCTATGGGTATTGCCCTTGATATCTGGGACAGGTACAAAGTTTCTTTTTGTGATACCGATGCCGAATAAAACTAACAGGGTTGGCTACCCGCACATTCTTCTATCTTGACAGCAAAAACGTGAATGCAGAACATGTGAAAATGATGGGGGCAAGTCTCTGGACAACTCACCTTAAGCTGGTGGCAAACGCATACAGCTCCACACATGATGTTGAATCTGGGACGGCGCGAAAGAATTGACTTATCAGGGGGAGTTGGTCTAGAATTTACCCCTTATTCCCTATACTTAATATGACAGGAAATAGATCAAATGAATCAGGATCAGATCAAGGCTCGAATTCTTCAGCTGGCCGAGGAAAAAAACGCCCTGCTGATGGCCCATAATTATCAACGCGATGAGATTCAGGAGATCGCCCATATCACCGGTGACTCCCTCGCACTGTCAATGGAAGCGGCGCGCACCGCCAAAGAGGTGATCGTCTTCTGTGGCGTACACTTCATGGCTGAGAGCGCGGCCCTGCTCGCGCCGGACAAGATTGTCCTGCTCCCCCGCCATGATGCCGGCTGCCCGATGGCCGATATGGTCACCGCCGCGGGGCTGCGCGAAATGAAGCAGCAATACCCTAAGGCTACGGTCGTCACCTACGTCAACTCCAGTGCGGCAGTTAAAGCCGAAAGTGACATCTGCTGTACCAGTTCAAATGCGGTCAACGTAGTGCGCTCTCTCGACAGCGATGAAGTCATCTTGGTCCCGGACCGCAACCTCGGACGCTACATCGCCAGCCAGGTCGACAAGACCTGTCACTTCTGGGAAGGGTTCTGCCCGACCCACGAACGCCTGAGTATTACCCAGATTGAACAGGCGCGCGCCGCTCATCCCGATGCGATTTTCATGGCTCACCCCGAATGCCCTCCCGAAGTTCTGGAACTGGCCGACCACATCTGTTCGACCAGCGGCATGTACGAATACGCCGCCCAGAGCAGCGCCAAGACCTTCATCGTCGGCACCGAGATGGGAATTCTCTATCGCCTGCGCAAGGAGAACCCCGATAAAAACTTCATCCTGCCGAGCACTGGCCTGATTTGCCCCAACATGAAGTTGACCACGCTTGAGAGTCTGCTTGAGTGTCTTGAGACCATGAGCCCGAGAGTCACCGTTGATCCACTGACTGCAAAGAAAGCCAGACTCGCCCTCGATCGCATGCTCGCTGTTCCCCGCGACTGAAAACAGCTGGGGGTATTTAATTAAGCCGCGCCAGCCAGGCAGCTATGGAGCAGGATCTATCCGGATCGGCTCCCTTCCCCCACGGGGAACTCGGCCCCACCGATCCCCCCACCCTTCATCCCGAAATTTAAACTTCATGCGCGCAGGTGGGCGCGTAACTTCATCGTTTGGCCGACAACCAGAGGAACCAGGCTGGCCGTGAGGATCAGCACCCACTCCTGCAGATTTGGAGAGGTCAGGCCAAGAACGCTTGAGAGGCCCGGAAGATAGATAGCCAAGAGCAACAGTGCCAGACCGATGCCGATGGCGCCCCAGATATGTGGGTTGGTGGTGATCTCGTTGCGCAGCAGAGGGCTGGCGGCATTGCGCATATTGAAGACATGCCACAGCCGCGCCAGCACCAGGGATGAGAACGAGATGGTGACAGCGCGCTTAAGGGGCAACTCCCAGTGCAGCAGAGCTACGGCAAACGCACCCAGCACGGCGACCGAGAAGACTAAGGTGTAGCCTCCGATACCCAGCCAGTGTTTTCTGGTCAGGAGCGGCTCCTTGGGGTCGCGCGGGGGCTGCTGCATCACCTGGGGACGCGCTTCCCCCATCCCCAGGGCGAGGGCGGGAAACACATCGCCAATGAGGTTGATGTACAGGATCTGCAGGGGCAGCAGAGGCAGGGGCGCGCCCACCAGGGTTGCCAGGGTAATAATAGCAACTTCGCTGACGTTACCGGAGATCAGGTAGTAGATGAAATTGCGGATGTTGTTAAAGATTCCGCGCCCGTAGCGGATCGCCATCACGATGGTGCTGAAGCGATCATCCTTGAGCACCATGTCGGCTGCTTCTTTGGCGACCTGGGTGCCGCGCTGTCCCATGGCTACGCCGATATCGGCTTTTTTCAGTGCCGGCGCATCGTTGACCCCATCGCCAGTCATGGCAACGATCTCCCCTCTCTCCCGATAAAGTGAGATGAGGGCGAGTTTCTGCTCTGGTGTTACGCGCGCAAAAATAGAGGCGTGCAGAATTCGTTCCCGCTCCTGGGGGGAAAGGGTTTCTGGGGCCTGTATCGCATCTCCATTCAGAGTGGTATCTTCGCTGGATTCAAGACCCACTGCCGCAGCGATGCCGCGCGCAGTAGCGGGGTGATCCCCCGTGACCATGATCACCCGAATCCCGGCGGTGGCACATTCTTCGAGCGCTTTGGGGACATCCTCACGCGGCGGATCATGCAGGGCGGCAAATCCAAGCAGGGTCAGGCCCTGATAGGGATTATCCTCCCGGCTGGCTGCATTTTTGCGTGCCAGGGCGATGAGACGCATCCCTTCTTCCGCCAGGGCAAGGTTTTTATCTTCCCACTCGTGGCGCTCCTTCTGGGAAAGCTCGACGACCGTGTCGCCAGCGGCCACGTGGGTGCAGCAGTTCAGCACCATCTCAGGCGCGCCCTTGACCGCTACCAAAATCTCACCATCCTCCTTGTGAAAGGTCGCCATCATCTTGGTTTCGGCCTTGAAGGCCTCTTCGCGGATTTCAGGATATTTTTCCAACAGCTCATCACGGTGGATTGCCATGGTCGCGGCGATGCGCAGCAGTGCAGTTTCGGTGGGATCTCCCAGCTCTTTTCCGTTGTCGACAGAGGCATTGTTGCACAGTACCCCGACTTCGAGGATCTGGTGCAGAACTGCATTTGGTTCTTCATCCTGAAGTCGATTTTCTTTGACCTCAATCTCCTGTCCGGACAGGATAAACCTGCGCACCTGCATGCGGTTCTGGGTCAGGGTCCCGGTTTTATCGGTAAAAATGATCGTGGTTGCACCCAGGGTTTCCACTGCAGAGAGGCGACTGACTAAAGCGTTATGTGCGGCCATGCGCCACATGCCCCGAGCCAGGGCGATGGTTGCAACTACCGGTAATCCTTCGGGAATCGCGGCTATGGCCATGGCGATGGCGGTTTCGAGCACCAGCATCATATCCCTGCCGCCAATTATCCCTGCGGCGGCGACCACAACCCCCATTACCAGGGTCAATAGAATCAGGCGTCTGCCCAAGCGCTCCAGGCGTTTTTCCAAGGGTGTCATCTCATCTTCAGCATCCTGTACCAGGCCAGCGATGGTGCCAATTTCCGTTTTCATACCGGTGGCGATGACGATCCCGGCGCCCGAACCGGAAGTGACGGGCGTCCCCTTGAAAAGCATGTTGGTTCGTTCCCCCAGCGCAGTGGAGTCTGCCAGGGTCTCCGTTGTTTTGTGGCTGGGTACTGATTCCCCGGTCAGGGCTGATTCATCGGCGCGCAACAGGTTCGCTTCCGTGAGGCGCAAATCGGCTGGGACGATATCTCCTGCATCGATCAGGACAACATCACCCGGAACAAGCTCGACGGCGGGGATCTCGCTGTTGCGCCCATTACGCTGGACCCGCGCCTTGACTTGATCCAACTGGTGCAGTGCTTCCATGGAGCGTGCCGCTTTGAGCTCAGTGAAAAAACCGATCGCCGCATTCAGAACCAGAGCAATCGCTACAGCGAAGCCCTCGATCCAATCGCCGAACAGAAAAGCTAAAGCAGAGACGATGCCGAGGAGAATAACCACCAGGCTTTTGAACTGATTGAGCAGAACCTGCCATACACTGACTTTCTTTTTCTGGCGTAACATGTTGGGGCCATGGGTATGTAGCCTTCGGCGCACCTGTTTTTGGTTGAGGCCCACATCCGGGTCAAGCTCAAACAGTTTGACTGTTTCTTCAATGGAAAGACCCCATGGAGACTTTAGCGCCTGGTTGTTATTGCGGGTGTTCAGGGGTTTTTCTGTCATTGAGAACCATCCTGTATCAGCGAAATGGTTGGGTTAGGAAATTATATAGGCGCCATCTTTCCGGTGCAGCATTGGTCCGTGGACCGTTTCTGCTATTTCCATTGGCGCAGTTCAATAATAAGTCCATCCGGGTCTCTTATCTCTGCGCGGAATGAATCGCCCAAGTCTACTGGCCCCTGGGCCATAGCTATGCCTTTGCCTTGCAGGTAATCCACCGCCTTCGCCATAGCGCCCACCTCCAGAGCAATGCCTCTGTAGCCAACTTCCCAGGGAGCTTCTGATTTTGCCTTGGGATCATCAACGGCGATTATCTCGATGACCGTATCGCCGAGCTCAAGATAAATAACCTCTCTCATGGGCGGCATCTTGACTTCAATGCGGTTCTTAATTCTACAGCCCAAAATGTTGACATAGAAGGCAATGGTCTTTTCTACATTCCGCGGCACAATTTCTACATGGTCAACTCTCTTGAATATCATTCTAACTCCTTACCATCCCCCACCTTGGGCAAGTACTTGCTGAAAACAGTACCATAGATTTCCCAGATGGTTATGAAGAGTGCGGCAATGATAGGGCCGATGACAATTCCAAGCAGCCCGAACATGGCTATGCCGCCAAGGGTACCAAACAAAACAAAAAGATCGTGCATTTCCGTGTCTTTTCCTACTAATCGGGGCCTGAGCAGGTTATCAAGATTCCCCGCCACAGCTCCACAGAGTACGACAATTATGCTCACACCGACAATATCCCCCATGAACAGAAGGATGATTACGGCAGGCCCCCACACCAGAGCGGTTCCAAAGGCGGGGATGATAGAAGCAACGGCCATGATACTGCCCCAGAAAACCGGCCCCTCAATTCCGGCAAACGCAAAGGCAAAGCCACAGATGAGGCCTTGAATGATGCCGATGACAATGCTGCCCTTTATGGTTGCCCGGGTGACCGAGGTAAAGCGCTGCAATAGACGCTGTTCGTCCTCGTTTCTGAGGGGCAACAGGTAGAGAATACGATCAAGGAGCCGATTGCCCATGGTCAAAAAATAGAACATGACATAGAGCATGATGATGGTTCCAAAAAGGGCGTCCACAGTCATCTTGGTGGCTGAGGAAAGGGAGTTGATCAAAAAGGTGGAGAGGGTTCCCACAAGCTCCCCGGCCTTTTCGACGATTACATCCCGATAGGGGAGGATCTCCGTGTAAAAGGGTATTCTTTCAAGGTAATGGGCAAAGGTCGATGGCTCACTTATAAATGACTCCACCCAGGGTGTAACAGATTGCCCCACCGTTATCGCCTGGGTCACTACCACACCTACGAACATGGAAAAAGGAGCGAGGATCAGCAGGACAATTGCCACAATAACGCCTACAGATGCGAGATTTTCCCGCCCCCCAAGGCGTTTGGTGAGCCACGCATGGGCGGGCTTTGCCATGGCTGAAAACAAACCCGCCACGAACATCGGCATAAGAAATTGATGAATCATGGTCAAGAACAGGGCAGATATCAGAAATACCAAGCTCAATAGTACTGTCTTGCGCACAGTCTCTTGTGTTGTCATTTCTGGTGGTCTCCATCAATCTGGTAGAAATAAAAAGGGGCAAGGCTGCGGTTGTCCCACCTTAAGCGGGCGGCAAACTTCCTCATACATCTCTTGTACAACTACGTGATACCAGGCTACAGGATATTCTATGCGTAGTAGCCTTGATATGATAAATGCTTACCTTGCTTTAAACGTAAGTCAACCGAAGCTTGTCCTCTTGCCTAACTTATAAACGATGACGAAGGGCGGTGTCAGTGTACGATTTCACTCAGTGTAAGTGTTGCGGCAAACGAAATGGCAGGCCAAAATACAATCTCAAAAACATGGTGCTATACGCATGTTCTGACTGTGATTTCCACTACACCAATGTTCTCGATGAGCTTGAAGAGGGGGAAACAAACTCTCGCACCTTAACCGCCAAAGAGCTTCATTTTATTGAAAGTCAATTAACCCAAAACACCCACCAACTGACCCTCAACCTTGACTTTGTGCGCCAGCACACCGAGGTAGCGGGCTTGGCCTGTTTAGATGTCGGCTGTGGGGCGGGTGTGTTCCCTTCGTTACTGCACCAGGCTGGTGCAAGCGTAAGCGCCATTGAACCGCAACCGCTGTTACGCCAATTTTGTCGCACCCGCTTTAACATCGCCCCCCATCATGAACTTGTTGACAGCCAGTATTGGCAACAGGGGTTTGCTGGGCATTTTGATATCACGACGCTGTGGGACACGTTAGAACACGTAAACTTCCCTGCCAAAACCATTGCTGCTCTGAGTCGCGTAATGAAGCCGCACAGCTATCTATTTTTAGACACCCCCGCACGTGAATCCCTCACCTATCGTCTCAGCGAATGGTCCTACTGGTTAAGTCGAGGGCGCAATCCACTCATGCTCAACAGCCTCTATTCAACGAAACGCTTTGGACACAAACAAATTTTCACCCAAAAACAGCTGCGGCAACTGCTCGAACAGCACAGCTTTACGATTATTGGGCGCTCTACCCTGCACCGTAGCAAAAACAAGCATGTGATCGTCTGCCAAAAACATGAATAAAAAGTGCAGTCCTCCCCCCTGTCTTGCTCTATATGGTCTCCATGTCAGTTCACTCTATACGCCACGCTTTAATCAATATCCCGGCTAAAAGACCAACGACAATCCCACCCGTATTGGCAAACATACCCTGCCATTCGCCGTAACGGTTCACATACGGCTGTATCAATTCAATCATTCCACTCCAGGCAACAAAAAAAATTCCGAGCATGAGCCAGTAACGTGGTTGACGTAATGCAACCGGAAACATCAGCGCGGCATAGGCGATAAAGTGATGTGTTTTGTCGCTACCGGTAGTTGGTGATATGCGGCCAGCGTTGCGGCCATGCCGCTTTTGCCGGCGTTTTCGACCTGACCCCTTTATTCATGGGATCTCGATTGGCTCTAACCACAATAATTTCCTTAAAGTAGGCTTTTTAGCCAGTAAAAGGTGCGTTTAAGGCCATAAAACTACGCTTTTTTGATAGTAATTGTTTTAATTTTAACTAGTTAGCTTGGTCCGACCCGTTCACCTCCAAGCATGCGAAACTACCGTAATGGGCTCCTGCCTCAGGTCAAACGCAGAGGCGATGATTCGGGTATTGTTCCGTTTCGCTGCTTCTTGTACTCTACTCTGTCTGCTCTGTCTGTTCGGCGTTGATTCCAATCGCTGGGGCGTTGACTGCGCGGATTCAGTACGCCGCTTGCGATACTACAACACATCGTGCAGCCTACCTCATCAAGACGCAAGGTCGGCACTTAATAACCCTTCCAGCTCGCCCCCTGCCAACCAACGTGGCGCAGGCGCAGGGATAAACGGACGACTTGAAACGTTCTACTTTGTTCAGTAGAGTCCTCCTCCGGCGCAGGTTTGACAGCTGCAGCAAAGACCACCTTATCCATCCGGAAAAGACAATGCTCTATTTTTTACTGGTACCCACCCCCAGATTCTGCGAAAAGGCAAAAAGGATCAACCATGTATCTAAATATGAAAAAAATCTTTTTAATTGGCAGCTTACTGATACTCGCCGTTATCACAGTTTTTGTCTGGCTTAACTACCATAGTGCTAAAAAAGCTTTCTATAAAAACCTTGAGGAAACAGGAGAACGCCGCGCACAAGAACTTTTTCTGGCCATTGATATGACCGAAAACCATCTGCAACAATTGGCGACGTTATTATCATCAGAAAAAGAGGTTCAAAATCTGCTCAAAGCTGGCCGAGATGCTGTAATTAAAGAAGGTGGTGGCCCAGGGGGAGACCTCTCAGAGCATTATCGCAAAGCATTATTTGATACAGTAAAGAGTCGTTGGGCCGAAGTATCGAGCATATACAGCCTCAGACAACTTCATTTTTTATTAGACCCTGGGGCGTTGTCGTTTTTACGCGTCCACAACCCAGACAAATTTGGTGACAGATTGGACGATATCCGCCACACAATTGCTGATAGCACCCGTCTTCTACAACCCACGCAAGGCTTTGAAGTTGGACGTATATATTCAGACATTCGCGGTGTTGTCCCAGTATTCTGGGACGATGGAAATACTGAAAAAACACTCATTGGCACACTCGATGCCGGAACACCATTTTCCCTGCTATTGAAGCACTTAAAACAGCAAAGTGGTGCTGACTACGCAGTCCTGCTGAACCTGGACATAGTTAAAACAAAAGTCTGGCCAGAATCCTTACAAAAGCTGAAAGAGGAAGGGCAAATCGTCGGTTCGTACGTTATTGAAGCAACAACCGACACCAATGCGTTACGCAATCTGCTCACCAATTTAAGGGACAAGAAACAAGGTGTCGTATTGTGCGAGTGCAATAAAAGAGGTAATACCCACGCGATCAAACGCGTCAATTTACGTGACTATCAGGGGACAATAGACTCCAACATACCTGACATTGGTGAAATAATAATCTGGTTCGACGCAACCAACGCTGTGAATAATTTTTGGAGCAGGGGACGATTTATCATCTTCTATTGGATTTTAGGATTTATTTTCCTGGAGGCGCTGCTGTACTTCTCCTTACGCGGCGTCACAATAGGACTCCACCAAACCATCAACGATCAACGTCTTGAATTAGAAAAATCGCTCTCACTCGCCTTATTTTCTGAAAAAATGGCCTCGGTGGGCCAACTTGCTGCCGGCGTTGCGCATGAAATCAATAACCCAATCGGGTTTGTTTCGAGCAACCTCTCATCATTAAAAAAATACATGGCCAAATTAACGGACTTCATAGCAGAACTACAACGTTCCTCCCCTGTTGATACTGAAACCCTTAAAGCGATAAAAAAAACCCACAAAGTCGATTTCATCCTTGAAGACATCAATGATCTAATCACTGAGTCTCTCGACGGAACCTCCCGTGTAAGTGAAATCGTTGCGGACCTTAAAGGGTTTGCTCATCAGGATCCGGACGATAAGAACCATCAAACCAATCTTAACGACTGCATTGAGCAGTCAATCAAACTCACTCACAACGAGTTAAAATACAAAGCAGAAATAATTAAGGACTACCATTGCATACCCCTTTTAAAGTGCAATTCAAATCAGTTAAGTCAAGTATTTGTTAACCTCCTTGTTAATGCAGCGCAAGCAATTGAGAATCACGGAACTATACACATCTCAACCCAACAAGAAGATGGTGCTATTGTTATTAAAATCAAGGATAGTGGCTGCGGCATGGACAAAGAGACTATAAAAAATCTTTTTACCCCTTTTTATACAACCAAAGAGGTTGGGAAAGGGACAGGTCTTGGCCTGAGTGTTTGTTATGATATCATCAAAAGTTACGGTGGCACAATTGAGGCTCAAAGCGCACCAGGAGAAGGGACAACGTTTATTATTAAGTTACCAGTTATTGATAATTAAGCGCCTAAAGAAAGGCTGCTCTGCTGAATCAAGCTTGAGTCTAACGGATGATGGGTATAAGAAAATGCAAGAAAAGCGGCAACCAGCCATACGTTAAATTACAGAAAGGCTTTCGGGCACAAAACAGAACCAGACGTTGTCATAGCGAATCAGCCTTTTTATGATGCACAATCTGAACAGGCCATGCGCCTGTTTTGGTGAATAAAAGGGTGGGCACAACTCCGATGAGGCTAGAAAACATGGTGCAAAACAAATCAATCACAGGGTCATCTCATGTCTGAATCACCTACAGAATTAACACCGCAAGTCCTTTGCGTCGATGATGAAAAGTCAATTCTAAAATCATTACGCCGAGTCTTGATTGATGAAGAGTGCGAAATCCTAACCGCACCGTCTGGAGCTGAGGGGCTCGCCATTCTCAGGGAAGAGGAGAACGTTGCCCTCATCATATCTGACCAACGGATGCCTGAAATGACAGGGGTTGAATTTTTAAAACAGGCTAAGACCATTGCACCGTCAGCTTATAGGGTAATGCTGACAGGTTATGCTGATATCAAAGCAACAATGGACGCAGTAAATCATGGTGAGATATGGCGATACATTTCAAAGCCTTGGGACGATGAGCAACTTATCCTTTTAGTGCGTGACGCAATTCGCCACTACAAATTGGAGAATGAAAACAAACGCTTGCAGGGCGTTATTGAAGAGAAAAACCAGGAGTTAAAAGACTGGAACGAGCGTTTGAAACAACGAGTTTTGTCTCAAACAAATTTAATTCGGGAAAGAAATGAGAATCTAGCGCAGAAGAATAGAAATTTAAGGGAAAGCTTTGAACAAAACCTACTGGCCTTTTCTAACCTCTCAGCGCTACGTGATGACAGCCAACGCAACCACTCGTTCAGCACTGCGTCTATCGCCACAAAGGCCGGTGAGTTGCTGGAACTGGACTCGACAGAGTTGAAAAACATCCGTGCTGCGGCATTACTGCACGGCATAGGAAAGTTGGTCATCCCGGATGATATCCTTCAAAAGGCAGAAGAGGATTTGACTCCTCGCGAGAAAGCAATCTTCAATTCCTACACAATTCGAAGTCAAACGGCTATCGGTGCAATTGACGATCTTCACGAGGCGGGTAAAATCATTCGCCACATCACTGAACAATTTGATGGCAAGGGGTCGCCAGACCATCTAGCTGGAGAGAACATCCCCCTTGGCTCGCGAGTCGTTGCTATTGCTGAATATATTGATCGCATGTTCAAGTCGGAGCATTTGGGAACCTATGGTGTCTTAGACCGGGTGATTGACAACTGTAACGCGCTTGCGGGAACGCGTTTTGATCCAACACTTGTTCCAGTTGTAGCCAAGGCCTCTCAACAACACTACGCTGAGACTGAATCAGAAGACACTGAGCTAAAGCGCGAAGAACTTTATCCCATGGACTTAAAGGTAGGGATGATTATCTCAAGAGATGTTTACAGCGGTACAGGGATTTTATTACTGAAACAAGGGTCGGCCTTAAGCAGTGAATCAATTTCGGCTCTTAAACGTTATTACGACACAGATCCACCAGATGGCCCCCTGCTTGTTCTAAAAGAAGACCAACTGAAAGGTTAGGAGCCTGTCGCACATTATGAATCTATGAGATGACGCCCTTTTTCCGCAAAGGATTCTGCAAACTCGTCACATAATGCCACAAATTTTTCCTGATTCAGATCAAACAGCCTCGCTACAGAATCGCCACACAACAACGGGCTGGAAGTAGCGTAATTCCCGATATTAAGAGAACACACCATCATCCGTGCTAAAGACACTAGACTACAGGCCCGGTATATTGCATCGGCTTCATCACCACAAAGATCATTCGCACCAGCATAATATGCACTTAAAACCAGAAGCGGCGAGAGGTTCCATTGTTGTAAAATTGAAGCACCGACTTTAGAAAATGCAAAAGGGCATAACTCCTGGGAAAACTTCTCTCGTTGCCCAGTCTCTCGACTTTCATCCAAAACTTTTTTGTACAGTTCCGGGTCGCAGCTGTTCATCACAAGCTCGCCTACATTACATAATAACCCCGCCATAAAGGCTTCTTCCGGCACCAAGTTAACACCTTTCAGGTGTTGCGTTAAAAACTGTGCCGCTAGCGCTAATGCGGCAGACTCCTCCCACAACCCCTTCTCCACAGGCCCCATCCTGTGATGCAACCCTTTAATAGCAAACGCTAAAACCATACTCAACAATGCTTTATGCCCCAGTAAAACAATAGCGTCTCTAACCGTATTAATTTTGCGCGAAAAGCCATAGTACGGGGAATTCGCCAATTTCATTACCCGCAAAGTCAAACTACGATCTGCAACGATCGCATTAACTAAGTCATCAATCTCTGGATCATCCGCATTAACCAACTGAATGACTTCGTTAGCAGAGACCGACAATTCAAATTGGAAGCCTAGATAATTCAAAACGCCATCAAGATCTATTTCGGTATGAAAATACTGCATCCTTAATGAAGTCCTATTCTGTGGAAGTAAGGTCAAAATAACTCCACGCGCTCAATCATCGCTTACATAACAACCTGCTACTGTGCATAATTATGTCAGGATAGCGCCTGAGCCTCGTGAACTTCCTTCAATCCTCACCTGTTCGAAAAATGCGAAAAGAGCAGCAGCCAAAACCATGGTAGCTTTCTCACCCAAACTCCCGCTCGCTCTCGTACGATCCCTTCTAAGCCCCTATTCAGCCTACCGAATTCCCTGTTTCGCCGAGCAAGCCAAGTAGTAAAGTTCTAATTTTCTGACTTAAACGCCAAGCCTCACTATAGTACGAATATTCACTTTAAGTTCTTCATCATGAAATCACTGTTCTATTCCGGATATTTCTATGCGTAGTGGTCTTGATATGACAAAAGCTTGCCTTGGTGCAAAGGGAGGTCGCCCGCAACCCTGCCCCCTAAGCCTTGAACAATCAAATGGCTTCCCTGCCGTTTCACACTATACGCCGCGCCTTTATCAATACCCCTGCTAAAAGACCAACGGCTATCCCAACCGTATTTGCAAGTAAATCCTGCCATTCGCCGTAACGGTTCACATATGGCTGTATCAATTCAATCATTCCACTCCAGATTATAAAAAACATTCCGATCATCCGCCAGTAACGGGGCTGACGGAATGCTACCGGGAACATCAGCGCGGCATAGGCGATAAAGTGGTGTGTTTTGTCGCTACCGGGAACCGCAGGCAAGGTTGCTACTGGCCATAACGACAACGTTGTAATTGCCACAAGGGTCAGCACGGTGAAAATATGCCAATAGCGTTGCATAACAATTAATACAATTGTCATTTTCAACCCCCTGGATTCACTTTGCAAGTGCAACTCAAACGTAATTGATTAGAAGGGTAAACGGAGGTAGCAGTTTAGCGAAAGAAGGGAAAAGGGCAAGTCCCGCTACGGCGGTGTAAAGCATTTGGGCCTGTAAAGCATTTTGTGTAAATGGTTTACACCGCCGTCCTGACCTTAGTTAAGTACTATCCTGTGGGAGTAAGGTCAAAATGATCCCACGAGTTCGATCATCGCTTACATAACAACCTGCTACTGTGCATAATTCAGTCAGAATCGCAACTGAGCCCCGTGCGCTCCCTTCAATCCTTATCTGTTCTAAAAATTCAAGAAGGTCAGCAGACAAAACCGTGGAAGCTTTCTCACCCAGTAAAAGACCCTGAGCTGCCAGGAGTTTGTTTGCATAAGAATTCACTTGAACAATACAATCATTAACATCAATCCCTAAAACTGCAACGGGAAGAGAATCAAGAATGTTTTGAGATAATTGCAACACTTGGCTGTGCAACTCTAAAGCTTCCGTTCGTTCTTGTACGATCTCTTCTAAACTCTTATTTAGCTTGCCCAATTCCTTGTTTCGCCGAGCAAGTTCTGCTGTAAGATTTTGATTTTTTTGGTTTAAGTTCCAAGTTTCTACCGCATTCCGAATATTTACTTTGAGTTCATCATCATTCCAGGGCTTAGGAACAAACTTATAAATATGCCCAATATTAATCGCTTCAACAACCGAGGCTGTATCTGCATATCCTGAGAGCACAATACGAATTGTTTCAGGCCATCGCTCATGCACTGTTCTTAAAAATTCAACCCCATTCATCCCTGGCATGCGGTAGTCCGAAACAATAACACAAACGTCATCTTCATTTTCTAACACACTCAGCCCTTCATCACCTGACTCAGCGATAAACACCTCATAGTTATCTTCATCCATAAACAAGCGACGCAAAGCCTTGAGAACATTAAGTTCATCGTCAACTAATAAGATTTTCGTCGATCTTGGCTCTCGTAAAAAACTCACATTCCCCCCTGAAAACAAGTCTTGGGAACAAATTCAATAATTAAGTTTAAAAATATAAGTCGACACCCTACCAAACCCTGAATAGTTTGAAAAGATGGGAAACACTATTGAAAATCTCTGGCGCAAATAAACGGGGACAGGTCTTGCGTTCCAGCAAAATTGCTCTACAACGACCCCATATCGCAACCACTGCGGGTAGAATTCGAAGGAGCACTTTACGAGGAGATCGACAGGAGTCGATTTTTCACACCGATAATTACAGATACGCCAATTTTAAACCTCGCTCGACCAAATCCCCACCTGATTGCCCTGCCCACGCCCTACCTGGAAGAACCTGAAGCTTGTAGCGTTGCTTTACCTTAAACAGTCATTGCATCCACCGCCTTCTATCCTTTGAGAATTTAAGAAGAAACTTTCTTTTGTGGCATCGGCGGGTGATGTGCCAGACCCGGTTGGGTATGTGATGTCGATTAGCTCTAGCCACAACAATTTCCTTAAAGCATACTTTTGGGCCAACAAAAGGTGTGTTTAAGACCAAGAAACTATGCTTTTTTTATATTAATTGTTTTCATTCCAAATAGTTATCTTGGTCCGCCCCGTTCACCATCCAGCATCCAACACCCGTTCACCATCCAACAGGGCCTTCTACTAAATCACCTTGACAAGCTAAGAAGACAGTTTATGTTTTTTAAATAGACTCTGATCACTCTCTCTGGGTACGGAGCTGCAGATCGAGCTTCACATCAAGACCGGTCTCAACGTGGATCTGACGAAGGGTAATAATGCGCCTGAAAATGGCCAATTAGAAATTTGATTCAGACCTGTATCTCAGGTCGTTTTGCAGAATTTCTCAACATTCAAAGGAAACCTGTATGAGCAGCTATCAAATTGCAGTTGTTGTCGGAAGCCTTCGCAAAGATTCGTTCAATCGTAAGTTAGCTGACGCACTTGTGAAGCTTGCCCCGCCTGAGTTTTTCTTCAAGCAGCTAGAAATCGGCGATTTGCCACTTTATAACCAGGATGACGATGTTCAACAGGCGGCTTCAGTCAAGCGCCTGAAAGCGGAAATAACTGCTGCCCAGGGTCTATTGTTCGTCACGCCCGAGTACAACCGCTCGATACCTGGCGTGCTTAAAAATGCCCTCGACCACGCCTCGCGCCCCTCTGGCCAGAACGCTTGGGCCGGCAAGCCCGCAGGTGTGCTTGGTGCTTCAATCGGAGCCATTGGCACAGCCATGGCCCAACAGCATCTGCGCAATGTTTTCGCTTACCTGGATATGCCTGTACTTGGCCAACCCGAAGCGTTCATTCATGTCAAGGAAGGTCTGTTTGACGCGACTGGCAACATTGGTGTGAATAGCAAACAATTCTTGCAGAACTGGATGGATCGATATGTTGCCTGGGTTAAAAAACACGTTGCCTAGGAGCCTTTCGGACTTAACGGATCGTCACGAGAAATCGGCAGGTCGAGACCAGATTTTTGATCGTTTGAGAGCGAATAGCCGTAGCTATTTGGCGAAAAGGTTCGGAAATATGGGCCGACCAGACGCTTTCGCAGTAGATTCTTGGAAAGTTTGACAGGCTCCTAGAACTGGAAACCGATATCAGAGACAACAATCCAGGACCGCGTAGCCGGTGCAATAATGGATGCCTTTATAGGCGACGCACTGGGGCTTGGCCCCGTGGATGGCAACACCCTAACCTCTTAAGGAGACTACTATGAGAAGCATAAAATGGTTCGGAAGAACCTTCTTCGCGTTTGCGCTGGGCGCATCGTTCCTCATGCAGCCGGTGGTGGTCCCCACCGTGGCGCATGCGCAAGAAGCAAACCAGCAACTTCATCTCAAAGGTCTTTCGCGTCAGCCTACCCAAGCCGCGAACGCTGCTCTCTTCGATCCGAATGACGCGGTCCTCTTGTTCCTCGATCACCAGACGGGTCTTTTCCAGACCGTCAACGACATCTCCATCAGGGAGCTGCGCGCCAATACAGTAGCGCTCGCAAAGATCGCGGAACAGGCAGGAATTCCGATTATCTACTCGGCTTCGGAGCCCGATGGACCCAATGGTCCGATCATGGAAGAACTGCCCAAAGCAGCGCCCAGTGCTGTCTACGTCGGGCGCAAAGGCGAGGTCAGTTCCTGGGATAATGCAGATTTCGTTAAAGCCGTCGAAGCGACCGACCGGAAGACGCTGGTGATCGCCGGTGTCTGGACGAGTGTCTGCGTTGCCTTCCCGGCCCTGCAGGCACATGCCGATGGTTACAAAGTATTCACGGTGATGGATGCCTCGGGAGACGTCAGCAAGATGGCCTCCGCCGTGGCGCTTGCCCGGATGACGGCGGCGGGAATTATTCCTGTCACCACGAACACGATCCTGAGTGAGACGCACCGTACCTGGAACCGCCCGGACGCCGCAAAATGGGGCGCCCTCTATTCCGAGCTGGTGCCGGAATATGGCGCCGTGGTCGAAAGCTACAACAGGGCCCAAGAGGCCGTCGGCCAGGCCGACGCGCAGGAATAAGGCAGCAGCCCGTTCCTGCCGAACAGACACCTGATGAAAATGGTGGTCGCGCCGTGCCGCGACCACCTTCACTTCAGCTTGGGAGGATATGGTGATACCGCTCAGAAAGATCGTTCCGCAGGCCGTTGCGCTCGCATTCTCACCCGATCCGGGGAAATGGATCAAGACTCCGGTTGACTGACCTTAAGCTGGCGGCAAACTCATACAACTTTAGAACAACTATGTGGTACCAGACTCACGGATATTCTATGCGCAGGGATTTTGACATGGTAAATGCTTACCTTGGATCAACCGCAGCTCTGACCCTTTGCCTTTTTGTTTAATCAATAAAAAAGCGGAGCCATTACTGACCCCGCTTCAGTGTGTCGACATTCTTTACAGATGCTATACTTTCTTACGTTTCCGCCCATACAGGCCAAGACCTAAAAGGCCGCTACCGAGGAGGAGAATTGTTGATGGTTCGGGAACTGGAGTACTTCCAGCGTCAAATTGGCTGGTGTGGCTGACTTTGCCGATATTTTTAATTCCGTGATCGTTAAGATTCACAACAGCCCAAGAGGGTCCCATAACATTTTGAAAGAGGAAATGTGTGTAGGGGCTTTCAGCGTTTTTCCCCGTTTTGACAAGAAAATAAGCAGAATTCCCAGTCAAAGCCAAGGCATATACCCCTGGATTATCATCAACTTCAATCCAACTTGAATAACCCTCAATTTTTCCTTCCTCGGAATTGTAATAAAGATCAAACCCGACCGTCTCCTCTGCCCAACGGAGCACCGTAGCATCACCCGAGTTGTCAAGGTTTGTGGCGTACAAAAGCGTGTCAATCCCACCGACCGTTGCCATAGGAATTGCCCAGGCCGTGCTACAGGTCACCGCCAAAAACATCACAATTACATGTACTATAATTCTTCTCATATCGGCCTCCAAAAGACCAAGCAAAGGAATTTACCAGCGTTATCATTCGCTGTTTAATTAAATAAGCAATCCGCATGCCAATAATATATTTTCAGTCAAATACTTACGAAAAGGAAAGGCAAAACCCTAGGAGCCTGTCGGACTTAACGGATCGTCACGAGAAATCGGCTGGTCGAGACCAGATTTTTGATCGTTTGAGAGCGAATAGCCGTAGCTATTTGTCGAAAAGGATCGGAAATATGGGCCAATCAGACGCTTTCGCAGTAGATTCTTGGAAAGTCCGACAGGCTTCTAGGCCTATGTAAGCTTTACCGACACGCTGGGGTGTGTCTACATTTGGAGAAGCACTTGGAGGGGTCTACCATCGGATTTTGTAGTATGCCCCCCCGGTCTGTTCCCGGCCACCTGGAATCAAAAGAGGCCTGGAACAGACCGGGGGGGGACTGGAAGAACCAGATTCTGGCAATTAGGTGTGTACCTGCTTTCTTTCCAATCAGCGCCCCGTTACCTTAACCAGGCTGGCTTGCGGTCCTTTGTCTCCGCGTGATTCAACAAAGCGAACGGTATCCCCCTCATTGAGTTTGCTAAAGCCAGGATGAGATACACTGTTCTTATGGAAATAAATTTCGCGCTCGTCTGGCGTCAATAAAAAGCCATACCCCTTATCTGTGAATATCTTGTTGACGACGGCATACGGTGGCTCATCAAGGGGCTTTCGTGAATCTTTAAGGCGTCCGACATAGCTCTGTAGCTGGCGCTCCGCCGCGTCGAATGCGTCGCCTATCGTAATATAGACATCATTAAAGTCGTCATGCTTGGTCGGTTCACGCGACACAACCAACTCGTCACCTGGAACGCTTATTTCAATGCTGACCCGGTGATTAAGAACGTCGTATTGCGGAGTCCGGTTCGGAACTTCAATCGTGACGCGACACGATATAATCCCCTGAAAATACTGCTTTAATTTATCGGCGCGCTCACGCACGGCCGCTTCTACCGCGTCAGAACGCTCTGCGTTTCTGAAAGTAATTTCCAAAGGTAATTGCATAATTCACCTCTTCTGTAAGGAACGCCGCCGCGGCTAAAGTGCGAGCTTCGGGCGGCGTATCAATTAATCTCGCGCACATGACAAAGCTGCTGCCTACCAGTTGAATTGCCTATGAGTATATAGTGAGATTAAGTCAATTCTTTGCCCAAGTCCAGCGTATTGGGCACGTTTGCTGGTAACGCTCAAGGAATGACGGAGCGGCTCATTAGAGCGTAATTTCTTCCGCAGGGACGGACCAAGCAATCTGCCTGATTCTACCGCTTTTTTTGTTTGTTTTGGCGCTCCGTTTTTCGTTCAAAAAGGGTCAACGCCAGCTGATGCGACCTTCTCCTGCGCAGTTTCATGTTCAGGCGAGCTCGATACCGAAAGAAAATCAAGACCGGCAGCACCATTGTTCTTCGTCAAAAAAACTGGGCCTGGAGAAAGAGGAGCAATCGCTCCGGAAAAACCCCCAGCAGGACGGTAAGTACAGCAGCGAGAACCGGCACCAGCTGGGCAGTGATGGCGCTTCGTGCCGGCTGCTCCGCCGCCTGGTGCAGATATAAGGCGGCGACCAGGCGCAGGTAATAGTAGATGGACACCGCCGCAGTGAGGATGCCGATGACTGCCAGGCTGGTTTCTCCGGCGCGCAGAGCTGAGGCAAAGATAAGGAACTTGCCAGTAAACCCGACAGTGGGCGGGATACCCGCCAGTGCAAGCAGAGAAACTGCCAGCACCGCGGAAGGGATCGGCTGGCTGAAGCCGCGGCCGCGGTAAGCGTCAATTTCCGCCCCGCAGCCACTGGTCTCCAGGATGGTGATGGCGCCAAAGGCGGCAAGATTCATCACCCCGTAACCGATTGCATAAAAAGCGGCCGCCTGCAGGCCGTTGCCTTGCTGACTGAGCAGAGCCACCACGACGTAACCCATTTGGGCGATAGAGGAATAGGCGAGCATCCGCCGCACCCGGTTCTGCCGCAGCGCCGCCAGATTGCCGACCACCATCGATCCCACGGCCAGGGCAAAGAGCGGTACCCGCAGGATGACGGAGTCCCCCGCCCCTTGCAAAAGAAACAGGAGCAGCAGGATCGCCGCTACCTTGGAACCGGCCGATAAGAAGGCCACGACCGGCGGCGGCGCAGCCTCGTAGACATCCGGAGCCCAGAGATGGGCGGGGACCAGGGACAGCTTAAAACCAATTCCAAGCAGTACAAAGGCCCAGCCGGCCAGGGCTAACGGGCGCTGCGAAGTGGCCGCCAGGGTGGACCGCATCAGGTCGTCGATGGCCAGCGTGCCACCGACACAGTAGAGCAGACCAATGCCAAAGGCCAGAAAGGCGGCACTGAGTGCTCCAAGCAGAAGATATTTCAGGCCCGCCTCGGCGGCAACTTCCCGTTCCCGGTCAATAGCAGTCAGAATATAGAAGCCGAAGGTCATCGCCTCGAGGCCGAGAAACAACAGCAGCATATCCGTGGCGGCGGCCAGCGCGACCATGCCGAAGGTGGCAAACAAGACCGTCGCCGGATATTCTTCGCCGTAAAGATCACGGGATTGGTTATATTTATACGACACGATCAGAACCGCGGCGGCCATAAAACAGAAATAGACGGTAAAGAACCGGCTCAGGCCGCTCGCTGACAGTCCCAGATTGGGAGCCAGAAGAACAGGCGGTGGGCGCATGGCCCACAGTCCGGCCCCAATCGCGACGAGGATGGCGATAAGATAGCCTGCTCCCTGTTTGCCGGTGATCGCTCCGGTGAGCAGAGTGACAAGCGCCCCGATCGCCAGAAGCAGTAAGGGCAGCGCTATGGAGATATCAAGTAGATTCATCACCGCGCCCCTCCCGTCAGTATTTCTATCGGCAAAGCCATCACCTCCAGCAGTGGCCCGGGATGGAGGCCTATGAAAAATACCCCGACAGCCAGAATGGTCAACAGCAGAACCTCCCTGGAACTCGCATCTACCATTGGCATGGCGCGGCGTTCTTCCTGGAAGAGCAATTGCTGCACCAGCCATATGGTATAGACAAGAGACAGGACCAGACCGAGAAAGGCCAGAATAGCGGCCGTCCGGGCAACCGGATAGGCTCCAGTGAGGATAAGAAACTCACCGACGAAGTTATTCAGGCCGGGCAGCCCGGCCGAGGCCATGGCAAAGAGCAGGAAAAAACTGGAAAGAACCGGAACTTTGCCCCAGAGGCCACCGTACGCACTTATTTCTCTTGTGTCGGTTCGTGAGGCCATCATCCCCACCATGGCAAAGAGCGCTGAGGTAGTCACCCCGTGGCTGACCATCTGCAGGACCGCTCCTGACAGGGCCACCGGCGTCCAGGCAGCAATACCGAGAGCGACAAAACCCATATGGCCGATACTGGAGTAGGCGACGAGGCGCTTCATGTCTTTCTGGGCAAAGGCTATCCAACTCCCGTAGAGGATGCCGGTGACGGCGGAGATAAGCAGGAGCGGCGTCAAGGTCCGGGCCGCTTCGGGAAAAAGAGGATAGCCAAAACGGATCAGCCCGTAGGCCCCGGTTTTCAGGAGCAGGCCAGCCAGATCGATACTGCCTGCCGTCGAGGCGTCGGTATGGGCATCAGGCAGCCAGGTATGCACCGGCACCAACGGAAATTTAATGGCGAAGCTGAGCAGAAAGGCCCCATACAGCCACAGCCCGACCGACGGCCCAAGACTGGTGCCAAGCAGGCTGGCAAAACTAAAGGTATAAACGCCGGTCTCACTGCCGTGGATCAGATAGAGCCCGATGATTGCCAACAGCATAAGCAAAGAGCCCGCCAGGGTGACCACAAAAAATTTGACGGCCGAATAGATCCTGCGGCCATGGCCGTAGATGCCGATTAAAAAGAACATCGGCAGCAGCATCATTTCCCAGAAGAGATAAAAGAGAAAGAGATCGAGGGCGAGAAAGACCCCGACAAGACTGGATTCCATAAGAAGCAGGAGGGCATAATGCAGCACCGTACGCTGTTGAATGTCCCGCCACGAGGCGAGCATCGCGATAATCGTCAGCAGGGCGGTCATCAGCACCAGCAGCAGGCTGATGCCGTCCATCCCAAGCGTGAAGCGGATCCCGAAACTGTCTATCCAGGAAAAGTCTTCAAAGAGGAAAAATCCCGGCGGCGCTCCGGCGGGCGCAGGGTTGCCGGCCGCGGTCCAGGTCCAGGAGGCGAGGAGCAACTCCACCAGCGCCAGCCCAAGCGCGACGTACTTCGCCTGGTGCTCCCGTTTTCTCATGACCACAAGGAGAAGAGCGCCTGCCGTCGGCAAGGCGATAAGCAGGGTCAGGACAGGCAGGCTTATCATAGGACCTCCCAGGCAAACCAGCCGATCATGATCGTTGCACCGGCCACAAGACTCAGCATATAGAGAGAGAGTCGTCCTTTCCCCCACCGGCCGAAAAATTGGCCGCCGCGACCAACCTGGGCCGCCGTCCAGTCGAGCGAATCATCGATCATCCCTTCATCAACCCGCTGCCAGAGGAAAGTCGCCAGCCGGGTATACGGCCGGATAAACAGCCAGGCGTACAGGGTATCGAAATACCAGCCCGCCTGCAGAAAGGCCACCAGCCGGGTTGGCGGCCGCGCCGCGGCGGCCAGGCGTCTTTCCCGCCACCGGTGGCCATGGCCGTAAGTGAGCCAGGCGATAACAATACCGGCCAGGACCACGAGAGAAGCCACTCCTTGCAGGATCCCTTCTGTTGCGTGCGGGCTATATGCCGCCTGTTCGTTTAAAGGGGCCAGAAAAGAGGCAAGAACACTCCCCGCTACACCCCCGAAAAGGGCCAGCAGCGCGAGAGGGAAAAGGGTTATCTCCATGATGCGGGGGAGAGGCTGCACCGGGATGTTCTTTTCTGCAGGACTGCCTGCCTGGGAGGAGCGGCTCTTGCCAAAGACCAGAAAAACCATCCTGAGGGTATAGATAACCGTCAGCAGGACAGTAAAGGTTCCCACCAGGTAGAGTGCCCCATAGAACATCCCCCCCTGCATATAGACGGCGGTCAGGATACTTTCCTTGCTGAAAAATCCACCGGTCGGCGGCACCCCGGCCAGGCACAGGGCCCCGGCGAGAAACGGCCAGAAGACCCAGGGCAGCGTGCGGCGCAGCCCGCCCATGCGGAAGATATCCTGCTCATGATGCAGGGCATTGATGACACAGCCGGCCCCAAGAAACAACAAAGCCTTAAAGAAGGCATGGACAATCAGATGAAACGTGGCCGCGGTAATCGCCCCGCTGCCGACGGCCAGCATCATATAGCCGATCTGGCTGAGGGTCGAATAGGCGAGGATGCGCTTTAAGTCCCGTTCAGCCAAGGCGCAGGTGGCACCGTAAAAAGCGGTAAAGGCCCCGGTCACGGCGATGGCTCCGACCACGACGGTTGACACGCCGATCAGCGGAAACATGCGCATCAGCAGGTAGACCCCGGCGGTGACCATGGTTGCCGCATGGATCTGAGCGGACACCGGCGTCGGGCCGGCCATAGCGTCAGGCAGCCAGACCATCAGCGGCGCCTGAGCCGATTTGCCCATGGCCCCAACGAGCAGCAGCAGCCCGAGCGCGGTGATGACCCCCATCCCGACCCCGGGATGCGTTTGTCCCGCTTGATTCAACTCGGGAATAGAGAAGGTATGAAAGAGCTTGAACATCCAGACGACACCAAGGGCCAGGCCTATATCGCCGATGCGGGTGACGATAAACGCCTTGCGTCCCGCGGTGGCGTTTTTGGTCTCTTTATACCAGAACCCGATCAGGGCATAGGAACAGAAACCGACCCCCTCCCAGCCCAGGTAGAGCAGCAGCAGGTTTTCCGCAAGCACCAGGAGCAGCATGGCCCCGGTAAAGAGATTGAGCAGGGCAAAAAAGCGGACATAGTCGGAATCGCCAGCCATATAGCCGATGGAATAGAGATGAATCAGGCCGCAGACAAAGCTGATCATCAAGATAAGCGACAACGACAGCGGATCGAGCATCAGGCTTATCGGGGCGGTGAAGGTAAAAGAAGAGATCCAGGAGCCGAGCTCGACCACCACCGGTCCGGTGTAAATGGAGGCGGCGCATAGCCCGGCGGCAAAACTCCCCCACACCATGCCACAGGCAAGAATCTCGACCACCCGGCGAGGCAGCAGACGGCCCAGCAGAATGCTGCCGACCGCGCCCAGCAGGGGCAGGAGGACTATCAGGGTAAGGGCTGTTTTCATCGGTCCCTCAACTCACGAAATGCGTCAACATCGACTGTTTTCCTGCGTTGGTGCAGATAGACGACCATGGCCAGGGCTAAAGAAACTTCGGCAGAGGTCATGGCGATAATCATCAGGGCGAACACCTGGCCGTCAGCCATACCCCACTGGTAAGAGCCGGCGACAAAGACCAGCACTGCAGCGTTGAGCATAATCTCGATCCCGACCAGCACCATAATGACATTGCTCCGCCAGCTCAGGACGCAGACCACCCCCAGGGCAAAGAGTATCGAGGCAAGAAGGAGCAGATGACTGAGCGGCACGATCATGGTTTACGCCTCCTCCCCAGATATAGAACGCCGACAATGGCAAAAAGCAGCTGCATGGAGATGATCTCAATGGCCACGCCGTATTTCCTGAACAGAGTCAGGGCAAAGTCTTCAACACCCAAGAAAGACCTGTCGGTCCCGTTGATACCGGGGACAGGCTGCGAAAGAAGGAGCAGCACCAGAGAGGCCAGAATAATTCCGGACAGGACCAGGGCTGGCAGGCAGTGCATCAGGGTGGGCCGTTTCGCCTCCTCGGGATTGCCCCGATCGAGCATCATAACTACAAACAGAAACAGCACCATGACCGCCCCGGCATAGATGATCACCTCAAAGACCGCGATGAGCGGGGCGGCCAGCAGATAGAAAACTACCGCCAGGCCAAAAAAAGAGGTCACCAGGTAAACGACGGCGTGCACTGCATGTTTTTCAGTGACGGCCAGAACAGTGGCGATGATGATAACCCCCGCCAGAAGATAGAAGAGTATTTGTGCCATAAATTTCAATAAGCTTTCTATTTGTTCAGGGCAGCAAAGTGCGTCTGTCAACCGGCGGGTTCTCTTCCGCCGCCGTCCCGCGCGGCTGGGTTACGCCGATCCCCGCATGGTGGTAATAATTGTATGTCGGCGCTTTGCCGCAGCCGTCGATCAGCAGGTCCTCTTTTTCATAAACGAGATTCATGATGTCCCGGTTGCAGATCTCATAATCCGGGGTCATCTGGATAGCCATGGTCGGGCAGGCCTCGGCACACATCCCACAGAAGATGCAGCGGGAGAAATTTATCCGAAACCAGGAGGGGTAACGCCGGCCGTTGTCCCGTTCCGCCGACTGCATGGAGATGCAGTCCACCGGGCAGGCCGCAGAACAGAGGTAGCAGGCGACACACCGCTCTTCTCCGTCCGGATCCCGGGTCAGCACGATCCTGGCCCGGAAACGCGGCGACGGGATACGCTTTTCCTCGGGATACCGGATAGTGACAGGGCGACCGAAGATGTGTTTCCAAGTCGTCCACATGCCAAGCAGAGTCCCGGTGATGCCCTTGATTACAGTCATACTACCCCTTTAATACGATAAACCAGCCAGTGGCCAGAATATTGACAAGTGCCAGCGGTGTCAGGATCTTCCAGCCGAAATGCATCAACTGATCATAGCGCATACGCGGCAGCGTGCCGCGAACCCAGATGAACAAAAAGGCAACGGCCAGCACTTTTATTAAAAGCCAGACCACCGGCGGCAGCAACGGGCCATGCCAGCCACCAAGGAAGAAGGTGGCCGCCAGCGCGCCAAGGACGATGATATTGATATATTCGCCGACAAAAAAGAGCCCGAACCGCATGCCGGAATATTCGGTATGAAAACCGGCCACCAGCTCACCTTCCGCCTCGGGAAGGTCAAAAGGAATCCTCTTACACTCGGCAAAGATGGAGATCAGAAAAATGATGAAGGCCAAAGGCTGATAGACGATAAACCAGCAGGACTGCTGGGCGGCAACGATCTCGGAGAGTTGAAAAGACCGGGCCAGCATGACCACCGGAACTAACGAGAGCCCCAAAGGAATCTCATAGGAAATAAGCTGGGCCAGGCCGCGGATACCGCCCAAAAGGGAGTACTTGGAGTTCGAGGCCCAGCCGCCCAGCGCCACGCCGTAAACGGCGATGGAGGAAAAAGCGAGAAAGAACAGCAACCCGACATTCAGATCGATCACCTGCTGGGTCACCTCGCGGCCGAACAAGGTGAGCGGCGGGCCAAAGGGGATAACGGCAAAGATCATGATCGCCGGAATCGCCGCCATGGCCGGGGCCAGATAGAACAGCCATTTATCGGCGCCGGCCGGTTTGACATCTTCCTTGGTGATCAACTTGATGCCGTCGGCGAGCGGTTGGAGTAACCCCCACCACCCTGCCCGGTTGGGGCCGAGACGTTCCTGGATATAACCGAGTAGCTTTCGTTCGGCGAGAACCATATAGGCGGCAAGCAGCAGGATCACCAGAAGGATCAGGCCGATTTTGCCGAGCATAAGCGCTATATCGATAAATGAGCCGGTCATTCTCTTATTCCTCGTCGTTGTCACTCAAGAGCAAGCCATTTCCTTCCGCATCAAGCTGCCTTAATTTCCGCCACCGGCCGGGAAAGAGTTCAATCTTTTCTCCCGGTTCCAACCTTGCAATGAGATCGACCATGATTTCCCAGACCGGGCGCGGCGCCCCGCCGGGAACAACGGCGGTATGGTGTCGCGGCGGGTGCAGGGCGGGATCGAGACCTTTAATCGGCAGTCCCGCCTGCATCACTTTTTTAAAGCGTTGTGCCCGTCCCTCATTGTTGAGATATGTTCCGTCCATCTCCACCCAGGCCGTGGTCGGCAGGATAATCCGGGCGGCCTTGACAGTTGCCGTATTGCGCCAGTCAAACGCCGCCTGCACGGTCACTGCCTGCAATAATTCCTCCGGGATGTCCGCCTCAAGGGCGATAACCGTCTGCACTTTTTTATCGGCAATCGCCTGGGCCAGTGACGTTGCACCATGCTCCGCGGCCAACAGCGCCGCCCCGAAAGAGTTGGGCCCGGACAACAGGCAGGTTACTTTTGCGCCCTTCTTTATGGCCTCTTGGATACCGGCCGCCGTGGTCTTCACATCATTACCAATGCCAAAAATGATAACTGCATTTTTTGCATCGGCAATGGGGATTTCACTAAGTGAAGCGACAGCTTGGTGATCAAAGGGGAGCTTTTCTTCCTCCGCCGCATCGGCTGGCGCCAGCCGATAGACTGTGGCGCCGTTACGCCAGGCCTGGCGGACGGCGAGCGCCATCATCGGCCCGTCGTTAAAGAGCCGGCAGTTGACCAGGCCGATCAGATCCGCCGCCTGGACCTCGGCCATCGACGCGGCTGTTGTCGCCTGCAGCCCGGCCGTTACCGTCCCGGCCTGTTGCGCTTCTTGCCTATCGACAAAGTAGCACAGTGATCCTGCCCCGGTCTGGTCAGCTAGGTTACGCAACAACGTTGCCGCTTCCATGGAAAGGCGGGAAGAGCCGACAATAGCCAGCCTGGCCGCGCCGCCGTCTTCTCTTGCCTGCCGAAGATGGCGCACCAGGGTGTCAAGAGCTTCGTCCCAAGCGACCGGGGCTCCGTTGACCAGTGGTTCTCGCGGCCGCTCCGCGGCATTGACCGCGCTGTTAGTAAACCTGCCTTTATCACAGATAAACCAGCCGTTGACCGCATCGTTGCGCCGCGCGATAATCTTCAGCAGCTCACGATAGCGCGCGGCGGGCACCGTATTGCAGCCGAGCGAACAATGGGGGCAGACAGACGGGGCCATATCGTAATCCCAATAGCGGGCCCGGAAGCGGGCGGTTTTATCGGTAAAGACCCCGGTCGGGCAGATATCGACCAGAGTGCCGGAGAAGGGCGACTCCAGCGGTCCGTCTTCGAAGCGACCGTAATAAACCCAATCAGCGATACCCATGACCCCGAAATCGGTGCCGCCGGCAAACTCCTCATAGAAGCGCGAGCAGCGATAACATTGGATGCAGCGGTTCATTTCATGCTCGATCAGCGGGCCCAGATACTGGTTGACATGGGTACGTTTTTTGCCGGTATAGCGCCGCCGTCCATGGCCGCCGGCGATGGTGAAATCCTGCAGTTGACACTCGCCGCCCTCGTCACACACCGGGCAGTCGTGAGGATGGCTGATCATCAGCCATTCAATCACCTGACGCCGCATCGCCATCGCCTCTACATCGGTGGTCGAGACGACCATCCCATCCTGGGCGTCGAGCATGCAGGACATCTGGATGCCCTTGACCGGCCCGTCGATCATCTTCACCGCACAGACCCGGCAGGCGCCCGCCTTGCCCAGGGCCGGGTGCCAGCAGAAATGCGGAATGGGAATCCCCACGCTCTGGGCGGCCTGCAGCACGGTTGTGCCTTTGGCTACTTCAACGGCTATATTGTCGATAATCAGTTTTGGCATTTTTTATTTTCTTTCAGTCCAGCTTGGCATTAAACCCCAGGTGGCGTGTAGGCGCCGCCATTTTTCCCGGCGGTAAAGGGGCATCTCTCCGTATCTATATGTTCTTCCAGTTCATCCATAAAATGGCTGAGCAGCCCCTGCACCGGTCCCATCGCCCCCGGCGCCAGAGCGCAGAAGGAATAGTCCAGCAGCTGCACATGGTCCTGCAGGATGCTGATATATTCCCGGCTCCCTTCGCCCGCTTCAATTTGTTCCAGCATATAACGCACATAGGGCAACCCCTCCCGGCAGGGAGTACACCAGCCGCAAGATTCACGGGCATAGAAGCGGATCAGGTTAAGCGTCGCCGCAACCATGCAGGTATCCTGATCAAAGACCACGATTCCGCCGGTGCCAAGGCGTGAGCCGGCCTTGGCTACGGCATCGAAGTCCATCGGTACCGGCAGCTGTCCCGCGGAAAAAAACGGGGTCGAGGCCCCACCCGGCAGACAGGCCTTAAAACGGCTGCCTGGGCGCATGCCGCCGGCGGGGCCGTCAATGATCTCAGCCAGCGGCATGCCGAGCGGCAGCTCAAAGCACGAAGGGGTAACCACATGGCCGCTGAGACAGAACAGTTTCGTCCCCGCCCCCTCCGGCGTTTTGGCCAACCCTTTGAACCACTCCGGCCCCTTGGCGACAATCCCCGGCACGTTGGCCAGGCTCTCAACATTATTGACCACCGTCGGCCCACCCCAGAGTCCTTTCACCGCCGGAAAAGGCGGTTTTGCCCGAGGATTGGCCCGTTTGCCTTCCAGCGCATTCATCAGGGCGGTCTCTTCGCCGCAGATATAGCGCCCGGCAGAGCTGTGCATATTGATATCACAGGAAAAATCGCTGCCGAGAATGTTCTCGCCAAGCAGCCCCGCCGCCAGACACTCGTCGATGCCCCGCTGCAGGTTGGCGGCGGCCGTCTCATAGCCGCGCCGGATAAAGATAAATGCCTGCCGCGCACCGATGGCGTACGCGGCCAGCACCATCCCCTCGAGCAGCGAATAGGGATTGGCCTCAAGCAGGACCCGGTCTTTGTAGGTGCCCGGCTCCATCTCGTCACAGTTGCAGATCACCCAGCGCGGTCCTGGCAGATCCTGCGGCACAAACGACCACTTCTTGCCGGTGGGGAAACCCGCCCCGCCCCGGCCGCGTAGCCCTGAATCCTGCACCGCCTGCTGCACCTCGCCCGGCGACATCTCCTGCAGGCCCTTCTTCAGCGCGCCAAAGCCGCCCTCCTCACGATACTCGGCAAAGGTGACACAGCGCCCGGGCTTGTTATGTTGGAATAAGGGTTGTTCCACGGTTACCGGGCCTCTCTTTTCTCTTTTTCTTCTCGTTCGTTGGTTAAGATAGCCATGGCTTTCTCCACGGACAGTTCGCCATACAGCTTGTCACCGATCAGCATAGTCGGGGCGTTGCCGCAATTCCCGAGGCAGCAGCACGGCAACAGGGTGAACATGCCATCAGCCGTGGTCTCGCCGACATGAATGCCAAGCTCCGCCTCGAGTTGGCTGAGGAAGGTTTCTCCGCCCATGGCCCAGCAGGAGATGGAGTCGCAGACATGGACGACCTTGTTACCGACCGGGCGGCGGTAGATCATCTCATAAAAAGTCGCCAACTCCTCAACCTGCAGTGGACTCAGGCCGAGCAGGTCCGCCGCTTCACGGAGCGCCGCGTCGGTCAACCAGCCATAATGGCCCTGCAGCTCTTTCATTACCGCCACCGCCGCTTCCCTGGGGGTGACCGCTGCGCTGATCTTTTTTTTAAGCGTTTGTCGCAGTTCATCGGAAGTCATGTTATTACCTGTCGATGTCGGCCAAGACAAAATCTATCGAGCCGACAATTGCCAGAAAATCGGCCACCAACCAGCCTTTACACATCAGCGGCAGGGCCTGGATATGCGGAAAACTCGGGGTCCTGATGCGCATTCGATAGGGGATATTCAACCCGTCGGAGACGACAAAATAGCCGTTTTCCCCCTTGGGAGCTTCTGTAGCGCAGTAATTCTGTCCCCGCGGCGGAGCCATGCCGCGGGACGAGTTGACGAAAGCATGAATAAGTGACTCGATATCCTTCAGGGTGTCCTGTTTTTCCGGCAGGACATAGCGATAGTCGTCGGTTATCCAGCGGCCGTCGGGCATATCGGCGAGACACTGGCTGATAATGCGCAGCGACTGCCGGATCTCTTCCACCCGCACCAGGTAGCGGGCCCAGCAATCGCCCCCTTCGGCGACTGCGATATCGAAATCAAAGCGGTCATAGCCGCCGTAGACCATTTTTTTGCGCAGGTCCCAGGCAAAACCGCAGGCGCGCAGATTGGGGCCGGTGATGCCCCACTCCATGGCCTCATCCAGAGTGATCTTGCCGATCCCTTTGAGGCGGGCGACAAAGATAGGGTTCGTTTTGAGCAAATTGTCATAGTCCTGCAGACGGGCGGGCATCCAATCAAGAAACGTCTGTACCGGCGTCTGCCAGCCTTCGGGCAGATCTTCGGTGACCCCACCGAGGCGGAACCAGGACGGATGCATCCGCCCACCGGTGATCATCTCGACAATATCGAAGATCTTCTCCCGGTCGGTGAACATATAAAAGACCGGGGTCATCGCCCCCACATCGGCGGCGAAAGAGCCGAGCCAGACAAGGTGACTGGCGATACGAAACAGTTCGGCCAGCATGACCCGGATAACCGTCGCCCGTTCCGGCACGGTGATCCCACACAGCTGCTCGACGCTGGTCAGGTAGGCCATATTGTTCTGTACTCCGGCCAGATAGTCGATGCGGTCGGTATAAGGGACAAACTGGTTCCAGTGCTGTCGTTCACCGATTTTTTCCGCACCGCGATGGTGATAGCCAATGTCGGTTTCCATATCGACGATCTCTTCCCCGTCCAGCTTGAGCATAAAACGGATAATGCCATGGGTGCCGGGATGCTGCGGCCCCAGGTTAACAATCATGGTCTCGTCGTCGACCCGGTCAAAAAAATCCGTTGCCGGCAACGACTGGTGCGCCCGCGCGTCCGCCGTCGTATATGGGGCCATCTCGGTGGCCCGGGAGGGATGTTCCTTGCGCAGCGGATGGCCCTGCCAGTCCGACGGCATAAGGATGCGTTGCAGGTTGGGGTGACCGGTAAAACGGAGGCCAAACATATCGAAGACTTCCCGCTCATACCAGTTGGCCGCCGGAAAAACCTTGGTGATGCTCGGCACCTCGGGATAGGCACCGCTCAGCTCGGTCTTGACGCGCACATATCCCGGCGTCTCGAAACAGAGCAGGTGGTAATTAAGGGTGAAGTCGGGGTAGCGACCGCGGTCGCGGCGGCAGGATTCGTCTACGGCGGCGATATCTTCCAGGCGGCGAAACGCGCGGCGCGGCCGGTTCTTCAGGAAGGCGAGCACCTCCGGAACCAGTTCGGCCGGTGCCTTATAGGTGAGCATATCGGTTGCCGTTGCATCAAGCACGACTTTGCCGGGAAAGGTAGCCTCGAGTTCGCCGGCAAGACCAAATTCCGGATAGTCATGGCGAACTGCCGGTGGGCGCCACATATCGACCGTGCGCGAGCCTGCAAAATGTGGCTGCTGCAACGATGTCCCCCGTTTGGGAGTCCCGGCCATGCCGGGGCCGCGGTTATCCCGGGATTTGCTCAGCCCGTCGATCAGTACCGGCGTCGTCGTTCCCTGGTTGCCGCCGGCCATATGCAGGATGGAACGGGCAGGACGTTCTCCAGAGCGTATTTTTTCCTGGAGCAGGATCAATCCCTGGAGCAATGCTTCCGGCCTGGGTGGACAGCCGGGCACATAGACATCCACCGGCAGGATCTGGTTGATCCCCTGCACGACACTGTAGACGTCATACATGCCGCCAGAGTTGGAACAGCTGCCCATGGAGATCACCCAGCGGGGTTCAGACATCTGCTCATAGAGGCGGAGAATCGACGGGGCCATTTTTTTAAAAATGGTGCCGGAGGTGATCATCAGGTCGGCTTCCCGCGGCGAGCCGCGCAACACCTCGGCGCCGAAGCGGGCGATATCCAGCCGGGAGGTAAAGGCGGCCATCATCTCGACAAAGCAGCAGGAGAGGCCCCAGAACATCGGCCAGAGTGAATTGGCCCGCCCCCAGTTGATCATATCGTCAAGGCGGGTCAGGAGGATATTGTCCGGGATTTCATCTGTCGCATTACGCTTCATTGTCACCCCTCTCTTCCCGCATTCTCGACGGCCCCCATTCCAGGCCACCCTTTAACCAGATCCAGACAAGGCCGAGGAGTAGCGCAACGATAAAAAAAGTGATGTGCAGCAGCCCGGCCAGCCCCAGCTGATCCCAGACCACCGCCCAGGTAAAGATAAAGGCACTCTCGACGTCGAAGACGATGAAAAAGATCGCCAGAAGATAAAAAGGAATATAGAGACGGAGTCTGGCGGAACCAGACGGGATGATGCCGGATTCATACGGCGTCTTCTTGTTGTGGCCGGCTGTTCCTGTCCCGAACCACCAGGTGGCAAGGAGCATGGCCCCCACCAGGAGGACGGCCACCAGGGTATAAACGATGAGGGACGCATATTGCAAGGATGACTGCATGTGCTCTCCATTACTCCTCGTTTCCGAGATTCACTTAATAGATGTTTACCTTACCTTCAATTCTCTAGTCTCTTCCCTTTGGCCAGGCTTCTGGGGATGAAGTGTTCGTCCTATCAACTGTTCCTGCCAAAGATGTTACTGCCAGTTCTCGCGAAAGTTGCTCTGGGCGTGGCGTCTCACCACGCCCAGAGCTCAACCTGATACTTGACAAGCCAGTCGGACATAAGAGAGCTGCAGGGAGAGCTGGAGGCACGATAATCGCCGCCACAGAAAAACATCTGCTGCCAACGGTTTCCCCGTTGGGTAAAGTGATGAGGGTCGCCCGGAGCTACAGTGTGTGCGCTTCTGGTCTGTGTAGAAAAGATAGCGGGTATTGGACGGTTGTCAAATGCAAATATATTGTCTTCGGAACGCCCTGTCCCCGGAACTCTAATGGGTAAAACCCTGCCGCTTAAGAAGATGATATTCATACATCTATTTGGTATATTGGATTACCACTACTGTCCGGTTAAAAAACCGCACAACCTTGTAACACATTGAAAGTAATAGTTCTTTGACATAACTGCTTCGTTTTCGATTTGAATTCGCCCCAGCAATATGGGCAGATACCTTCTGTGCTATC
>Ga0265295_1001154_pt1 | contig 47966 bp, 50 predicted proteins | sample Munlansysbiofilm_FD_192503 | JGI IMG/M metagenome (GOLD analysis project Ga0265295, IMG submission 192503) | Leachate microbial communities from a municipal landfill in Southern Ontario, Canada - Methane capture system biofilm | ecosystem: Engineered > Solid waste > Landfill > Unclassified ...
CATTGCCTGAGGTTTTTCCGACCCGGACAGGTACATGCGCAGAACACCGGCATTGAAACCCCAGGTAAAGATAATATCACTGATAAGACCAATGATCAGAACAGCAGCAATAGAATACAGTGTGGGAACCTGACCGATAAAAGCAACAATAAACATAGCGACGATTGCTGCAAGAGTTGTGGTCGTCATAATGATACCGGTCCTAAACGCGCCCTCCATTTTTTCCTCAAGCTTCCCCTGACGTTTAAGGACTTTCGTCGTCAGCAGGATGTTACTGTCAACAGAATAACCAATAAGCATGAGAAGAGCGGCGGTTGTCGCAAGGGAGAGTTCAATACCGAAAAGATTCATTACGGCGGCAGTTATGGTGATGTCAGCAATGCCGGCAGAGACGACGGTAACTGCCGGAATAACTTTTCTGAAGGCAAGGAATACGACGATTGCCATTCCTATGAAGGCAAACAATATTGCCCACATTGCCTGGGACTGAAGAGTTGCCCCAAAGTTTGCGCCAATCTGGTCAATACTTGCCTCAGGATATTTCGAGAGAGTGTAATCGTTAAATTTCATCATGTCTTCGTTAGACATCGGACCAAACTTTAGATAATACCCACCCAACCCAACACCTTCGTCAATAGATTTCAAATCATAGCCTGCATAAAAGGCAACAATTTCTTCTTTGGTATCATCCGTGTGGATGGTGACGGCCGTTCCTCCGGCAAAATCAATACCGGGGGTGACAGGCATTCCTGTCAATGCAAAAGTTATACCGACAATCACCAAAGCGATGCCAAAAAGGACGGCGGGTATTGCCATCATACGTTTTGGATCGTATTTGTTGATGTCGTATTTGGGAAATTTCATACTGAACTAATATTTATGTTCAATGAATATATACGCCTTCAGATACATTGAAAAAAGTGAGATTAATTTGTTTCGGTGCTGCCTTTCTGCTCAAGCATATCTTCAACGGTTGCATTTGCATGATGATACCGCGGACGATTGGCAGTTTTACCGCCGCAGGATAATGCTTCAACAGGACAGAACTGCAGGCATGCAAGGCAGCCTTCACATTTGTGAAGCCACTCCTTTTTTCCATGAGGGAGAGCACGAATGTTGTTTACCGGGCATATCCGGACGCAAATCTGGCAGCCGTTGCATGAAGGGCTGACGACAAATTTTTTGTCGAAGTTGTTTACATTTCTGATGAAAGGGACATACATCAGTTTCAGCACGTTGCCAAGTACATTGAATCCTGTAATGAAATTTTGGCGGTTTTTGATGTCCTCCACGATTACTGCAACCTTGCGAAGCGCGTTTTCCCGAATCGTTTTCTCAACAGACTTCTCCGGAGGAGCGCTGAAGGGGATATAGTTGTCAGGCATCTGGATCCACCAGGCTGCATTAAGGATATGACCGCTTTTCTCAGACAGGGCGGCTATCTGTTTTGTCGGAGATCCGCTTTTTCCCCCTTCGGTCACAACGGAAAAGACATAACCCGCATGGGAGAGATCCAGAAGCGCGAAAAAATTCATAACGATTTTTGGAAGACCCATAGCGTAAAGGGGATACACTATCCCGACATTTGCGTCATCGGGAACCGTAACCTTCTCGCCTATGAGCATGAGTTTGGGGATGGGGGCGAGTTCGGTTTCGGGGAGTCGGGTGGATATTGCTTTAGCCACAGCGAGTGAATTACCCGTTCCGGTAAAGTAGTACAGTATTGTTTTCATAGTGAAGCGCACCTCCGTTTGATAAATATGGAAAGTCTAGATGATTAATCCTTGTGGCTGAGTAAATGATTTTACTCTGAGAATTTCCGAATACAGGGCAGATGAACCGGCAACATAATAGATAAACAAGGGCAGGAACGAGACAAAATCTCAATCTATCAGGATACATGCAAACCGATTGATCCATTTTTACTAATCCGGATTACGAACATTCCTTATGTCATGAACACAGAAATTATTACGGGGTGCTGTTGCAGATCTAAATCTGACTGTAACGGCTGAGATTATACCCATATAACCTGATTCGGGTAATGCCGGCGTAGGGAGTCATTTTTCCTCTATTTGCCTCTACATTATTCACCCAAATTCAGGGAGGATAACAGAATGGACTTGGAAGTAACCAAAGCAATCACAGATTCCTGGTTTTTAAGACTTCGGGATAATCTATGTTTCGATGTAGCAATTGTAGGAACTGGACCGTCGGGGCTTATAGCCGCAATAAAAATTGCAGAAGCCGGCTATAAAGTTTCCATGTTTGAGAGCAAACTTGCCCCGGGCGGCGGCATGTGGGGCGGCGCCATGCTGTTTTCATCTGTTGCGATTCAGAATGAGGCAGTATATCTTTTGGACGAACTTGATACTCCCTATGAACGATACAACGATAATCTCGTCATATGCGACAGTGTTCTGGCAACCTCTGCCCTTATTTACCGGGCAGCAAAGAGAGGTGTTCTGATTCACAATGGTATGAGTGTTGAGGATGTAGTGTTTAAAGATGACAGAGTATCAGGCGTTGTTGTAAACTGGGGTCCGGTTGTAAGAGAAGGACTCCATGTAGACCCTCTTTCCTTCAGAGCGAAAATTGTGGTGGATGCAACCGGGCATCCCTGCATGATCTCAGAAACAGTTGCAAGAAAGAATAACATCACCCTTAACACACCGACAGGAAAAGTCTGTGGTGAACGTTCCCTAAATGCCGCCGAGGGTGAGACAGAGACAGTGCTAAATACCAAAGAGATCTATCCGGGGCTCTACGTCTGCGGTATGGCAGCAAACGGAGTATTTGGCTCCCCGCGTATGGGACCAATATTTGGAGGAATGCTTCTTTCAGGAGAAAAAGTTGCGAAACAGATTATTGAAGAGTTAAAATGACAAAAAATGATTTCGGGCTCTACCTGATAATCACAAAACCTTTTTTTTCCTATAAAAAAATCGCAGAAACTGCAGTTAAGTATAATGTGAAATATCTCCAGTTGAGAGAAAAAGAATTAAGCGACAGAGATATTCTGCAGGCTGCAGGTGAGATAATGAGCATCACAGACGGAACTGAAACTCGATTTGTGCTGAATGATCGGGCAGACCTTGCATATCTCTGCGGTGCGGACTGCCTTCATCTGGGCCAGGACGATATCAGTCTAACAGATGCAAAAATGATATGCGGGGAGATAGTTTGTGAATTTGGACTCTCGACCCATAATCTGAAACAGGTAAAAGAAACGGTAAAACTAAAACCTGACTATATCGGATTTGGACCAATATTTCAGACCCCTACAAAGAAAAAGCCAGACCCCATCACAGGAACAGAGATCATCGCAGAGGCAGTAAAACTGGCCGGAGATATTCCTGTCGTTGCAATCGGAGGCATCAATGGGGAAAACCTCATCAGTGTTCTGGATGCAGGTGCAAAAAACGTTTGCATGGTCCGGTATTTTATGGACAGCGTTCATTTTGAATCAAGAGTTAAGGAGACTATTGATATCATGAAAGATTACGGCATGTAATTCAAAATAACATATAATACAGTGTTGCGAGATGGATCAAAACCCCTTATTTCCGGATTATGAATCAAGCCATATAATTGACTCCCAATTCAGAAATTAAACCAAATTTAACCTTAGAAAATATTTCAACCTCGCACACAGATAAGTGATAATATTTAATCGAATGAAAATATTAGAGGGAGGGGCCTGCCCTATCAGGTTCATATGATTATTTGAGATTATTTCCAATTTAAACACAATTTCAAAGATTTTTGAGTTGTAATATAGGGTTCATTTATGATCTCATTTGGGGAAATTCCCCGCACTGCTGCCCAGAAAATCACCCGTTATTTCACAAAAAATTATTTGGAGAGTGTCCAATATTCTACGTTCCACATAACACCAACTGCATGGTGGCCAAGAACTCTTGTTGTATCAAGACCATCAAGTCCTGCAATACTCACATAGTTTCCGTCTAAATATGCAACAAGAACAATACCCGGGTTTTCTGCATAAGCAACCTCAAAGTTTCTGTATGCTTCTTTACGTTCAGTCTCGCTTTCTGCATGCCTCCCCTCTTTAAGGTACTTATCAACATCGGCATTGGAATAAAACATCGTGTTGCCTGATGCACCTGTAACAGACCCCACATAAAGCATGTCAGGGTCAAACTCACAAGCATTTCCGGATAAAAATCCATCATATCCGGTAAAATCCCAGTTATACTGAACACATACTTCCATATCAACACCAGCCTCCTTTAACGTCTGGGAGCATAGATTTGCAATATCGACACGTTCTTCTTCATTACCATTCACGTGAATCCTGAAATGGAATTTCTCACCATTTCTTTCATAGATACCGTCGCTTCCCTTGACCCAACCGAGTTTTTCCATTTCTTCTGCAAACTTAACAGGATCATAGGAATAAATATCAGCCGCAGTATTTCCACCATACTCACTCAACTGTATTGGACTGTATGCTGCAACGCCTCTGCCGTAAAGAACACTTTTAACAATTGAGTCTTTGTCGATTGCATAATTCAAAACCCCAACAGAATCCCCATTGTTTTTCCAGAAATCACTTGCATAATCCATTGAAATACCACGATAATCTGCAGTGATAAAATCAATATTTTTGTATCCCGCTTTTCCTCTGAATGTTTCCGCATAATTTGCATTCAACCAGGCAAGATCAGCTTCCCCAGTGGTAAGCAATGTGGTTTTGATACTTGTTGAGGACACTGTTTTATAGATGATGCGTTCAATGTTTGGAATCTTATCATAGTAAGCAGTATTTTTTTCGAGAATGATCATTGCGCCGGCAGTATCCCACTCAACAAACTTGTATCTTCCTGTTCCGACCGGATGCTGGTTGAATGAATCAATGTTGATGTCTTTTCCGGCAAGGAGATGCTTTGGAGCAATGCCTCGCGTAAAATAACTTAACATCGCTGCATTATATTTATCCATAACAAATACTACGGTGTAGTCATCGGGAGCGGTGACACTTTTGATATCCTCATAGTTACTGGTGATAGTAGAGGAGAGAGTGGCGTCATTCATCAGTGTTTCATAGGTGAAAACAACATCTTCAGCAGTGAACGGGGTGCCGTCATGCCATGTTATACCTTTTCTAAGATGAAATGTGTAAACCATGTTCGTTTCATCATATGTGTAACTTTCCGCAAGATCTACTATCGAATTGGAATCTCCATCATACTTCATAAGTCCAGAAAATATTAAATCCACCAATTCAGTATGAGTATTTAAAATAGGATTGATAGTACTTGATGCTTCACCCGCATAAACGAGGGTATTACTAATGTCGGCGTCTGTGTTGTTGTCAACACACCCGGCACTGATACATACGAATACTACTACACAGATTACGGCAACAAATAGTAAAGATTTTGTTTTTTTTGTCATACAGATTTTCTCCTTGCAATCACCAAAACCCTCCCGTCTCCGACTTTTTCCTGAGGAGGATGAGTTATAATGAGGCTGAATACACACCAATTACTTACAAATTTAAAAACTAACAAGTTTGATGTTATATATTTTAAAAAAATAGTATTCTGCACATTATAATATTAATTTTATTACATTATATATCTTACTTATTTTAATATTTGTAATACTCACCATAATAAAGATTCATAACCAATTTAGCTTTTTATTTATCTCTTTTCTGAAATAGTTCGTAATTTACGTGATGTTACATTTGAATGTTGTCACTTGTGCGAGAAAATAGCTTAAAACAGTGCTGCGAGAGGGATCCGAACCCCCGATCTCGGGATTATGAGTCCCGCGCCCTAACCAGCTAGGCCACCGCAGCAAATATGCATTACAAGAATGCTGTATCCCGATATATAGATTACGAAATGTAGGATCCTCACAACAGTCAGGTGATACACCTATCCTACATACAGTTGAGTTCACCCAAACCCAAAGGTGTAATACCTCACCAATGAAACGTATCTGACAAGAATGCCACGACCAAAAATACTCTTAACGAATGATGACGGGATCAACTCCGGAGGCCTTTGGGCCGCATATGACGCCCTATCACTATTCGCTGATGTTACGGTCGTCGCGCCGGCAACCCAGCAAAGTGCAGTAGGCAGATCGATCTCAATCTTCGAGCCGATCAGAATGAATGAGGTAACGATGCATGGCACTCAGGCATACGCCGTTGAAGGGCGGCCAACGGATGCCCTCCTTCTTGGACTTTATGGACTTGGGCTCAAGCCAAACCTTGTAGTATCCGGCATCAATCTTGGAGAGAATATCTCATTCGAATCGATCACGACCTCCGGGACGGTTGGTGCTGCAATGGAAGCGGTCAATCAGGGAGTCCCTGCCCTCGCATACTCACTCCAAATGAGCGATCAAGGAAATAAATTTGTAGATCCGCGAACCCACACAATGGATTTCATCCAGAGCAAAGAGGTCGTCACGAAGTTCACCAAATTGTTTCTGGAGAGAGGTTTCCCCGCAAAAAGTCAGCTGATCAATATCAATATTCCAGCTGAGAAAATAGAGGGATATGAGGTTACGGTCCTTGGGGAACGAATATTTGAAACCTCGGTCGAACAAAGGATCGACCCGAGAGGCAAACCTTACTACTGGATCAACGGAACACCCCTCTACATCCCGGAAGAGCATTCAGATGTGACGGCACTCAGAAATAATCAGGTTTCGATTACCCCTCTTTCAATGGACAACACCGCATACAAAGCCTGCAGTGAGTTGAAAAATATGATCGCAGATATTAATTAACACATCCGCGAGACAACAGTAGCCACATAACGCCCGAAATACTCAGCCTGACAAAGATCAGCCTCTGTTAACTGACCATCGGCAGCTAGTCCGTAATGTCCGCCGTTGTGCTCCTCGTTGTTTGCTTCCTGAGATATCGGATCGCCGACAACGATCATGCCGTGGATCAGCATTGCCTGAACGATCGATAGGATCGCGGTTTCTTTTCCCCCGGTCCGGTCCCCGGCTGTGGTGAATGCAGCACCGACTTTTCCAACAAGTTTGCCGCGCACAAAGGTGGTGTCATCAATAAACTCTTTTAATTCCGCAGCCACACCCCCGAAATACACAGGGGATCCAAGAATGATTCCATCATAACGAACAAGATCGCTTGCACTCACACGATTAAATGCGAGAACATCAACATCAATCCCATCTACCTCTTTTGCTCCCTTGCCGATTGATTCAGCAAGGATTTTGGTTTTGCCGGTCCTGCTGTAACAGGTAACGAGTATTGAGGGCATTTCTATTAGATAGGAGTCGAAACATTTTAAAAATAGGTTTTAGGAAAGTTATTCGTATTCAGGTTCGTCCTCATCGACACCGTTCTTGTAGTACCAGAGGTTATAGGTTTCATACATCCCGAGCTCCACCGCGATTTGGACGGCTAGAGTATGCCAGCATTCTTTCCCGTAAAGAAGGGCATTACAGCTGCAAAACGAGCCTTCAACAAAGTATTCATCCGTGTTCCCGACAACAACAAAATAATCCCGATACTTTTTCACCCGTTTTTCTCTTACGGCATCTACTGCTTCCATTCCCCGCTTCCCGTACGCATCGATGAATGCCGTACGCACAACATCATTGAGTTCGCCTTCTGTTTTGAGGATCTGGAACGGATGGATCATTGGATGATTGAAGTGACCGGGATATCTTCGATAAATTCCCACCCCTGAACTTTTGCAAGAGCACGCATGCCGGGAGCTTCCAGAGCATAATGAGTAGCTTCGATACAGGGAATGGGTGATTCACGGGCAATATTATACTTTAATTCGGATGCCATGTAAGCTTCTGCCCCAAGAGATATGGCCTCCTCAATCAGTTCTGGATCGAATGCCGAGCCTCCGGCGACCGCAAGTTTCGTGACATCGGACACATCACCCCATACGCGAAGACCGCAGCCGAGAATACGGGAAATCTCGGGAAAACTTTTCGACATGGTTCCAACAACGCCGATCGAGTTAGGGGTCTTGTCTATTCTTACGCAGTTTGTAAGCCCGACCTCCTGTGCAAGAACATCGTTTATTCCCCCATGAGCATGGTCAAAGTTTGTATGCATGGCATAGAGGTTGATATTATTCTGGAGTAATGGACGAAGAATCTCGACATTTCTCCCGGTCGCTCCATGCATCGCATTCCAGAAAGCCGGATGGTGAACTACAAGAGCATCGAACCGTTCCTCTGCAGCACGCCCGCAGACATAGGGTGTGGCATCCAGAGCACACCCCACCTTTTCGATCCTGTCGGTCCCGTCCACAATCAGACCAATGCGACCTTCATCAAAATCCTCAGCCAACATTGGCGGAGCGATCTTTTCCAGGAGAACAATGAACTCGTCTTTATGCATAATCATAATGGGAAGTCAAATCTTAATTGAGTTTCTTAATCCGGATCTTTTCCGGTTCGGCTTGTACATCCTCTTCGACATCTCGAAACGTCGAGATCGGTTTTATGGTGAGAGCATTGATGTAGAGGGACCCGGGATTGGTAGCTTTGCCAAAGACACGGCCAAGCACTTCAACATCTGCTCCGACCCCGACAAGCGGATCAGGCAGGGCAAAACGTTTAGCAACGACCTGACCGGTCGGATCCTGAATCAGGTAGCAGGGTTTGTTCATCATGAGCCCGGTTATTTTCAGAACTTTCCCTTCCATAATAACAATGCTCCCTCTCATTGCCGGAGAGAGTTGGCGGGCACGAACAAGTTTTGCGTGACCGCGATATTGAAGAGCGTCACGGAGAACCTGTTTCTCATTCATATAGGAAAGCCAGAGAGGAAGACCTATGAGAAGAGCACAAAGTGGGAGACCTATATATATATAGATAAGATCATTGCTGGAACCGTAGGTCATTGCACACATAACTGCAAAAAAAATGGTTGCAGCAAGAAGGAGAGGCGGGAGCCTAACGGTTATGCCTTTTATTTTCATCTGAGTAAGAAATGGGAGGGGGAAGATTATGAAGATAACGCCAATTCCAGTCAGAGGATTGATTACATTTCCTTACCCACTACTAATCACACATATGCCTCGTCATCAGGTTAAGATCCCATCCCTTCTCATGACCACCGTATTGGTCGGTATTTCTTCACTGGATGGTACGCTTTTTGCTACAGCAAAGCCCTGCCCGCTCTGCGGTGGAAAACCTCAGCCATATGATACCAAGAAAAAACTCTATGTGACGCTGAGAACCCCAATGGGACAGAAAAGAATCACCGTCAACATTCGGCGATTTAAATGTAAAACGTGCGGGAATCTCATTTATGCACAGGAACCATTCTATCCGGATACCAGGGTCGGCTCTGCAATCGTAGATATGGCAATATCTCTGTCAAGGCTCCATTCCTACTCCCATACAGCAGAGATAATGAAGGCGCTTGGAATCGAAATAGACCGGGGGTCGGTCCGAAATTATGCACTATCGGATCTGGCAATTCCTCAAGCAAATTTTCTGTACGGTATGCAGCTGCCGAACTCATTCATATCTCTCATGACAAAAGAGATCTCAGGACCAAAAGGATCTACCTCATCCCAGGAAATCCTGGCATCAAGTGGGTATCCAGCTTCCTATAAGGCACCGAAGGATGGAAAAGGAACTTCAGCAGAGTTCCAGAAACAGAAAAAACTCAAAAAGAAAAATTAGAGTTCCAAAAAACAAATATCGTTCAAACGATATTTAGATTTGAGAAAAACCCGCTATCTCTCGTACGGCATAAGCAGGTAAAGCATCTGCCGGGATACCCAATGTCGCTGTAAGATCGATACCGCCTACAAGCGGGGCAAACGTCGGAGAGCCGATACCGCCAACAAGGATGATATCGGATCCGGTCTCTATTGCAGCTTTTTCCACTGCACTGCAGACAAGATTCTTTTGAGCAGTCCAGAAGGCTTCGGCAATTTTTACAGCACCCTGTTCTCCGATCTCTTCCAGATCGGCACATACCGTTCGGGCAAGACGTCTGAGACAGGCTTCGCGTGAAACTTCTTTTCCATCAGGCGTGGCGGATGAATATTCATCGGACCCGATGTGTCCAAGAACAAAGTGTGCATCTCCCGAACAGGCAAAATATTCGGTCGAGAACGGGGTCTTGATCCCATCTATCACCGCAGAATTTGCGAGCGTGGCGACAGGTGTTCTCAGCATTCCAGTATAAACGAGATACCCGGCCTGAAGACGGAGCGTGTCAGTCATATTGATAAGTTTATCAAACTGGGAAAAAGGAACGATGTCTGCGGTTGTACTGCCGATATCCAGCATCATTCCATTCGGATAAGTTTTTCGAAGAAGATCGACAGAGGCAAGCCAGTTTGCAGCTGCAAGTTCCGCACATGCTTGAGTATGGAATTTTGCATCGGTCCCATAGAAAACGGCGTCTGGAAATGTTTGCCTGACGGCATCGACAATGAAGGAGATCCCTTCAGTTTTATTGAAAAAACCATCGGCAAGTTCTCCGCTCATTACGACAGCAGCATTGTCCGCAGATGCATAGGTACTGACGATCTGGGCCAGATCAGATTCCTTCCAGAGTGGACAGTAATGAATGTGGACGCCGTGTTCGTCAACGATTTTGAGGTTGGCACCTCCGACGTCAATGCCGATCACTCTCCAGTTACCCCGCCGACATCATCGAATTTTGCGGTTTTGCCGTTATAGTGGATGCATTCAGGAGGTAAGCCGACCGTTGCTTTCAGCAGGACATCGGCGATTTCCTCTTCGATAACATGCACGATCCCAAGGAGACTCATAGTCGGCCGGGGATTTACGTCAACGACCCAGATTTTCTCACCGACAACCATGTCAAGACCGACATATCCCTGGCAGCCGAGCGTTTCGATCGCTTTTTTGGCAACTTCGATCATCTCAGCCTCGCGGGGAGGGTGGACGGGCGTCTCGCCGCCTTTGTAGACAAATTTACCATCCGCCCCTACCTCGCAGAACTGACGGTTGATCGTCAGAAAAACCGGTGGGAGTCCACTGTAAAATCCGCAGGCTTCTCCGACAACTCGGCTGCCAACAATACTTACACTGTAATGATCGCCTTCGAGATACTCAACAGACATCTCACCCACTCCGGGGAGTTCGCCGTCTTTTGCAATGTGAACGCCGACCGAACCAGCTCCTTTGACCGGTTTGATCACACGTTTGCCGGGATAATCAACTGGAACTTCGGCGGGCACATCAATACCGACCTTCGCAAGAAGTTTTCCTGAAAGACGTTTACTCGCACAGACGGCAATGGACGTGCTGTCAGAGCCAATATTATGCGTGGCAAGCTCAAGTGTATGCGTATATTTTGCAAGATATTCATCCGGAGCAATGACCAAACCGTAATCACAATCAGGAGCCAGACGGGCGATCTCTGAATCAAAATCGTTTCCGGACGGCATCAGAACTGAATGCCCTGCGGTTTCAAAACTCTTTTTCAGAGCAGAAACCATAGCTTTTCCCTCAGGGGCAAGAGCCGGATCACGCACTGCAGTATATTCGGCGATGAGAATGTTCATGTTATGCGTCGCGTTTTTCTACCTCGGTGATGAGGTTCTCCATGACTTTGTCAACCGCATCCCAGGTCGGGTTGGTCTCACCGGGTTTTCTGATGAGGAACGGTTTACCTTCATCACCGGCTTTTCTCATTTCGATATCGATTGGGATGGCACCAAGATAGGGGACATTGTACTGAGTTGCAGCTTTTTCTCCTCCGCCTTTCCCAAAGAGATCAACAACTTCACCGCAGTGAGGGCAGATCATCCCTGACATATTTTCGATAATACCGAGAACGGGAAGATCCATCATCTCAACGAACTTTATTGCTTTGGTTGAATCAAGAACAGCGACGTCCTGCGGGGTGGTTACAATGACTGCTCCTTCGACGTTTGGTGCGAACTGCACAATATTTAGAGCTTCATCACCGGTTCCCGGCGGGAGATCAACGACGAGGTAATCAAGATCGCCCCATTCAACATCACCCAGGAACTGCTGGATGGCGGCGGCCTTCATTGGACCACGCCATACAATAGGGCTGTCTGTCTCATTTAAGAGAAGAGCCATGGAGATCACTTTCAACGAGCCGGTTACTTTGACCGGCATGATCTTGTTGCCTATAGCCTGAAGCCGGAGATCCTCAATGCCGAGCATCTTACCGATGCTTGGACCGTGAATATCCAGATCAAGAAGACCGGTCTGATATCCATGGTTCGAAAGGGCGTATGCAAGGTTGACGGAAACCGTACTCTTTCCAACACCTCCTTTTCCTGAGAGAACCAGTATCACATGTCTTACACTGATATCAGATTTTTTGGATTGCTGACAGGTATCGGTCTTCTGCGAACAGCCATCACAGTGACCATCGCATTCTTCGGGTTGATCGCTCATAATTATCTCCTGAATTGTAAGTCTATATAACTTATTGCATTATCTGTTGTGTGGATTACAGTATAGTCTTTTTGGATTGAGTAAGTAATCATTAAGAGCGAAATAAGAAATTTTGGGGGAGACCATAACATATATTGCCGCTTACCTTTCGCGCGCCGCATTAAACGAGAAATATTCATTTTCAATAATATAAATACAATAAAATTAACACCAGCAATTTCAACCACGCCCCAAACCCACCGAAAATAATCAAAAAAATGACGTGAGGAGACACCATTATATATCACGAAAATAGACATCAATAATATCCGAGGTTTATCCATGGAAATAAAGTACGTAACAACAACATGCCCGTATTGCGGGACCGGTTGCTCCTTCAACCTTGTCGTGAAGGATGGCAAAATTATTGATGCCCAGCCGTCTCAGCGCTCTCCGGTCAATGAGGGAAAACTCTGTCCGAAAGGTGTATACGGATTTGAGTTCATCAACTCACCCGACCGCTTAACGACTCCGCTCATTAAGAAAGACGGAAAACAAGTACCAGCAACCTGGGATGAGGCACTCGCCGTCATCGCAGAAAACTTCGGCAAATACAAGCCGGAAGAAATCGCGGTCATCTCTTCTGCCCGCTGCTGTAACGAAGACAATTACGCCATGCAGAAGTTTGCCCGTGTCGTATTAAAGACACCGAACGTCGACCACTGCGCCCGTCTGTGCCACGCACCGACCGTCGCCGGTCTGAACATGGTCTTTGGATCCGGTGCATCCACCAACTCCTTCATGGACTTGGCAAACTGCAGTCTCGCTTTTATCATTGGTTCCAACAACTTTGAAGCCCACCCGCTTGCAGCCCGCAGAATCATGCAGGCCAAGAAGAAGGGAGCAAAGGTCATTGTCTGTGACCCGCGTCTTACCCCGACCGCCAAACAGGCAGATCTGCACATTCAGCACTACCCGGGAACCGATATCCAGCTCCTGAACTGTCTGATGAAAAACATCATCGAGAACGACTGGGTCGACCACGAGTTCGTCGACAACCGTACAAACGGCTACGAAGAACTCAAGGCATGCGTCACGCAGGATAAATACAGCCTCGAGAACACGTCTAAAGTCTGCGGTGTTCCGGTTGAGAAACTCCAGCTCGCACTCCAGTGGCTCCGTGAGAACCAGCACAAGACCGCATTCGTCCACTGTCTGGGTATCACTCAGCACACAGTTGGTGTCGACAACGTCAGATCGATCGCCTTCATCCAGACCCTTCTTGGAAACATTGGAAAGCCCGGATGCGGTGTCAATGCACTTCGCGGTCAGAACAACGTCCAGGGGTCCTGCGATATGGGAGCACTCCCGAACGTATACGCAGGTTACCTGAGTGTCACCAACCCCGAAGCAGCAAAGAAAGTTGCAGACTACTGGGGCGTTACCGATCTGCCGTCAGGCAAACTCGGTCTCCACATCCCGGAGATGCTCGAGACGTTCGAACACGAGCCTGAAAAACTGAAATGCCTGTACCTTCTTGGTGAGAACCCGGTTATGTCCGACCCGAACAGTAAGGGTGTCGAGAAAGCAATGGAGAATATTGAGTTCTTCGTTGTCCAGGATATCTTTGAGACAGAGACGACCAAATACGCAGATGTGGTTTTACCGGGCTCCTGCTATGCAGAAGAAGACGGTACCCAGACCAATGCGGAACGCCGTGTCCAGAGATTCAGAAAAGCGCAGGATGCACCCGGAGAGGCAAAACTCGACTGGGAGATCATGAAAATGATTGCAGCCAAGATGGGCTATGCCGACAAGTTCGCATGGGAAACCTCAGAGGATGTTTTCAACGAGATGCGCAAGATCACCCCGCAGTATGCAGGTATCACCTACGCAAAACTCGAGGGAGATGGTATCCAGTGGCCATGCCCAACCGAAGACCACCCGGGAACACCGATTCTCCACATTACCTCGTTTGCAGGAATGCCCGACGGCAAAGCAAAACTCCAGGCAATCGAGCACCGTGCACCGGCTGAAGTCATCGACGAGGAGTATCCGTTCTGGCTTACCACCGGAGCAACCATCTGGCATTGGCCGTCAGGATCGATGACCCGCAGGTGTGCACAGCTCGACCGTGACTGCCCAACAGCATGGCTCGAGATGAACAAGAAAGATGCAGAGAAACTCGGCATCGCAGACGGCGAAAAAGTCCTGCTTTCCTCACGCCGCGGAGAAGTCGCAGTCGCAGCACGCGTCATGGATGATATCAAAGAAGGCGTGTTCTTCATGCCGTTCCACTTCATCGAAGCACGGGCAAACTTAGTCACGAACACCGCATACGATCCAGTGTCCAGAACACCGGAATACAAAGTCTGTGCTGTGAAAGTTACCAAACAGGAGGCCTAAAATGTCAGCAAAAGGCGATATGTGCTATGCATGGACAAAAGATGCAGGGATCAAAGGAGAATGCGGAGGAGCAGTAACATCACTGCTGAAATATGCACTTCAAAATCACATTGTTGACGCCGTCCTCACGGTAAAGAAAGGTGTTGATATCTACGACCCGCAGCCGGCATTCATCACCGATCCAAAAGAGCTTGACGCATGTGCAGGATCCCTCCACTGCGGTACGCTGCTTCTGCCCAAACTCATTATGAAATATCTCGATGGGGCAAAGGACATGAAGATCGCCGTTACCGTCAAGGGATGCGATGCAAAAGCAATGTACGAACTTGCCAAACGCGGTAAGATCAACATGGACAACATCTTCATGATCGGGCTGAACTGCGGCGGTTCAGTAACACCGTTTACTGCACGTACCATGATCCTTGAGAAATACGGCATCAACCCAGATGACGTTGTCAAGGAAGAGATCGACAAAGGACAGTTCATCGTCATGCTCAAAGACGGAACCCACAAAGGTATTTCGATCGACGAGCTGGAAGAAGAAGGCGTCGGCCGTCGTCTGAACTGTCAGCGCTGCGAAACCAAGATCCCCCGTCAGGCAGACATCGCCTGTGGAAACTGGGGTGTCTTCGGCGAGAAAGCCGGCAAGGCAACCTTTGTTGAGATCTGCTCCGAGAAAGGTGTAAAGGTCTTCGACGGTGCGGTTAAGGCCGGCATCATCGACACCTGCGCACCCGAGGCAAAAGGTCTCGAGATCCGCGGGAAAATCGAGAACGTCATGGTCAAGATGGGTAAGAAAAACCAGAAGAAACAGTTCGATGCCCTTGGCTACGGTGCAAAACGCCTGGAATTCATGCAGAAGGAATCGTCACGCTGTATCAAATGCTACTCATGCATTGAAGCCTGCCCAATCTGCTCCTGCAAAGACTGTATAACAAAAGATCCAAACTTCGTTATACCCGGACGCATCCCGCCAAACTTCATGTTCCACATGATCCGCTACGCACATGTTGCTCCATCCTGTATCAACTGCGGCCAGTGTCAGGAACTCTGTCCGATGGACATTCCGAATGCGCTCTTCATGCATGCCATGCAGACCGAGATCCAGGAACTCATCGGCGCTCAAAAACCAGGTTACGACATGACACAGTCGCCTCTTGCCTACTCTGAAGACAAGAAAGACAGCGGATTTGTCTTCATCAAGATGCCGTAATAAATGAATTTACCGTCAGATTAATGATACAAATGAACAGACAGGTGTAAAATTCACACCGATCAACCCCTTTTTTAGAGCAAAATTATATCGGAAAGGTCTGTAACCGGCGGTTATAAAATAACAGCCAAAAATAACACAAACTCAACTGCAATATTTGATAAAAATAGATAATAAGCGGGTGACCGCCTACATCCGATATTATTCCAGAGGAGTGACGCTGATAACAGAGGTGTTTCCGAGATTCAGAATCTCACCGCATTTGTATGGAACCGGCGTGTGGAAAATCGGACCTCCAACGGTGACCGTATGATACTCGCCATTCTCCCCGCACACATCGATTCCCAGTTCTTTCATGTAGGTAACCATATCATGATCCAGAACTTTCCCGAGCAAATCCTGAGGGAGATCCGCATTCCTGATACACTTGATCACACACTGATACCCGAGGTCAATGAGTTCTTTGGTGTTTTCCTCACGATTTCGGTGCCAGAGCGGATAATACGGGATCAGGCCGACGGCATTGCATCTTGCCATGCCCCATTCCATATGCTCTTCGATGTCGATGTCTCCAAAAACACAGAGCTCGGCTCCGAGTTCTTTTGCACGGCGAAGTCCCTCTTCGAGTTCGAGATGATACTCCTCCCCGCCTGACACGCATTTGATCAGCGGGATATTCAGCGAGGCGGAGATCTGTTCAAGCAGACCAAGGTCGACACCGTGGAACCAGGAGAGTTTTTCATCCTTGTTCACCATGACGAGCAGACCGACCGGGGTATGACCTGCGGCGATCATTTTGTGGAGGGAAAGTGTGCTGTCCTTTCCACAGCTGTATGATATAACGAACTTCATGATCGTTCCTCCAGGATCCGGTACACCGCATCCATATCGAGTGCTTCCCGCAAAGCATCGGCGAGCAGATCAAGCTGGTGTTCACGATAAGCTTTATCTTCAAGCAGGCTGTTGTCGCGGGGAATTGGACCGGGTATGTCCTCCTCTTGGAGATGGATGTCGAGTTTCGGGACGACACCTAAGACCGGAATCCCGGTCAGATCGGCGAGACGTGCAGGCCCTGTTCCCAGATGTTTCGGGTCGCCCGAGAGCCGGTTGATAACAAATCCGCGAACCAGCTTTTTTGCCGCGTCATCAAAGAGACCAAAGGTCCCGTACAGCGAAGCAAATACCCCGCCGCGTTCAATATCGCCAACGATAACAACCGGGGCGCTGATCTCTTTTGCAAAACCCATGTTGGAAATGTCGCGATCCATGAGGTTGAGTTCTGCGGCTGCTCCCGCACCCTCGATGATGATGATGTCATACTCCTCCTCAAGACTTCGGAACGCTGAAAGAACCTCTGGCATAAGCCGAGTCATCCCGCCGTATTCCGTGATCCCCGGCACAGGTTTTCCTCTGATACAAACTTCAGTCCCTACTCCGCATGGTTTGACAAGGACGGGGTTCATCCGGCCGTCCGGTTCGATACCGGCAGCTTCAGCCTGTACTGCCTGTCCGATCCCGATTCGGTCGCCAGCTTTGGTGACATAGGCAACCGAGGCGAGGTTCTGCGGTTTGAACGGAGCGACACGGTGCCCGTCTTGAGCCAGGATCCGGCAAAGACCGGCGGTCAGGGTGGTTTTTCCGACATTGGACGTTGTCCCCTGTATCATGAGTGTTTTTGCCATTTCTGTCTCCAAATTTGACCGATTATGATTTGATACAAATAGTATTGCTTTACTACTAAATATTTTTATGAGTTATGTCCCGCGAGCAGAAATATACTGGAGAGATAAGGTGACCTATTCTTTTTTTACCGCACCGTATTTTTCACGGGCGATCCGCCGTTTCGGCGAGATGATGACCGCAACTAAAAACACCAGTGCAAACAACACTGCAGATAGCGGAGCTATAGGTAAATTAAACGTAAATGCGACCCAGGTCCCGATAAGACTGATACTCCCCGCAATAACGGGCGATGCGATCATCATACGTTTCAGTGTCCCGCAGAACTGATATGCTATCGCCGCCGGCGTCACAAGCCAGACATATAATAAAAGCCCGCCGACTATCGGCATGGTCAGAGCCACCATCAGTGCAATCATAAAGAGCAGAATATACATCATCGGACGCGTTTTGATACCGGAAATCTCTGCGATTTTCATGTGGAAAATCATGGATGAGATCTCCTTGTAGAATACTATCACAAACACGATCACCAGAAGCATGATAAAGGCAAGTCCGTAGATCTCTTCCCGGTAAAGCGAGAGCACACTGCCGAACATGAGAGCCGAAGCATCGTATCCCATACCAAGCTGAACCATCCATGCATAGAAAAAAATGGCTACTGCCATCATAGCACCAAACAGAACGCCAAGAATAGTGTCTACCGGCATACGTGCCTTGTCGGAAAGCGGCCCAAGCAGAAATGCTATCAGAATGCTGCCGACAACTGCTGCAAGAGTAATATTCAGTCCGAAAAACATCCCGACAGCCGCTCCGGCAAATGCCCCGTGCGCCATCGTAAACCCGATCGATGAAATTTTCATCTGGGTAATCAGAACCGCAAGTATGCCGCATCCGATAGAGGCAAAAAGCATGGCTTCTGTTGCGTGACAGACCATATTATTGGGAATAAGAAACTCAAGCATAGGAAAAATCTATGATTCGGAGGTGAGTCTGACGGTCTGCTGAACACATTCCGGAGGAGTTATTTTGTTTAGAACGATTTCACCGGATTTCATCACGACCACCCGGACGTCTCTTTTCGGCAGTGCGTCAAACGCATGGGATACAATAATGATCGTGACCCCAAGATCCGCGATCCTGCAGAGAACATCGCAGACATGTTCGCGGGTTGCAAGATCCAGATTGCTGAAAGGTTCGTCCAGAAGAAGAATCTCCGGCTTCTTTGCGAGATTATGGGCAATGAGAACTTTCTGCTGCTGCCCCCCGGAAAGTTTACCTATGTGGCTTTTTCTGAGATCAGCAATCCCGAGTGTCGAAAGAGCAGTATCCACCGCAGCATAATCCTCCTCACCCGGACGTTTGAAGAGACCAAGCAGGCCAAATCTTGCCATGATCAGAACTTCCTCAACGGTAAACGGCGTGTAGGCATCGAAGTCGAAATTCTGAATGACATACCCCAGTTTTTTTCGGAGTTGATTCTTTTTCTTCAGGATATCTTCGCCGCATATCTCGACGGATCCGTTTACCACCGGCAAAAGCCCGGCGATCGTTTCAAGAAGGGTGGTTTTTCCTGCGCCGTTTGGTCCGCCGACAATAACGAACTCTCCCGGATTAACGGCAAGGTTGATGCCGTGGATCACCGGATGTGCTGCTCCTTCGTACGTTGTGGTCACATCAGTCAGTCTGACTATGGCCTCACTCATCGCAATTCCGTCACAACAAACAGATCCAAATCATCCATGGAAAACATCGCCTCCGCAAAATGTTCCAGAGCGAGTTCCGGGTCAAGAGAGTCATAGTCTGATTTGTGTTTTACGTAGTCTCCGGGTTTTATCAGAATTGCCCGTCCGTCTGCATGCCTGAACATGACCTCGGCTGAAGAGGATGTTACGAGTTCAATGTTTCGTTTCCCAAGAGTACACCCGCTTCCAATCTGGATGCCGTCCAACAAACAGGATTCGGGTGTTGTCCCGGAACAGTAGACCGTTGCAAAAAGGGAGAATGGATCATTGTCAAAGTATTGCAGTGCGAACTTACCCATTCGGTATCCAAGAACGATAAACGGACCCAGATGACCATGAAATTTTGCAAGTTCTTCATTTGAGTATTCCCGCGGGAGTTCCATATATCTGCAATTTTCATGCCACTTCATACATACCAATATAATTTTAAAGATAATAAAATATGTTATTAATAAAAATTAGTAACACCATTGATGATGAAAAAGAAAATTGTTATTTCCTTCTGGTAAGGAATAATACAGCACAGGCAAGAGCACCTATGATAGGAAGAGCAGGCAGAGGTGACTGGGTTGGTGTGTCATTGTTAATACTATCAATAATGAGGGCTTTGTTGTATGTGTAGTAGTCAAGAATCGAGTTGATTCCATCAGCCGATTTCGGAAGGTTGAGGAAAACAACTCGCTCGCATGGTATTTTTTCATCAGTTAACGCTTCGTGGATCGATTTTCCAATATCCTGCCCTGCGACAATGTTCTCTACAACGAATATTTTTCCACATTTTGCGTCTTCTGCGATCTTTGAATACTTTGCCGGATCTGCGTGGATGTCGTCAACGATGGCCTGAACGGTTTCCGGTTTGGGATACGAGGTAATCACATGCATTCCAAGCCAGGTTTCAACCTGATTTTTGATACGGAATTGGCAGATGATCGGAACATCGGAGAGGAGTTCTTTTTCAGCCGGAGTAAGAGTGGTTACCGTCGAAATTTTCTTCAGATATGCTGCAAGATTTGCATCATACGTTTCGGCATTTGCTGGGTCAGCCGTTTTCAGAATATAGGCGATCGTCTGTGCATAGCCGATAAGACTTGTCGGATTATCATAGACATTTGTTGCATTAGGAACCTCTGAAGTTGAAACCTCGTTAATCAGATGCCAGTCTGTTTTTTCTCCAAAGTTGGTTAGTCTGAATTCAGTGACTTTCGTGATCGGCGTTCCATCCATACCGCCGCCCTGTCCGATAAAAAGATCGGCAGTGCGAATGAAATCACTGTTCTTCTGCAGAACAGCATCGATAGTATCACTGGAAATATGAATTGCCGTTGGGGGGGCCACATATATCGCCGTGACTTTATCTCCTCCAATTTCCTGGGTGACATCCCATATATTCGGCATTGTTGTCACGACATTCAGGGCAGACGCCCCGGAAATCAGCATGCTGCAGATCAGAAATAAGGTAAGAATAATTCCGATTATTTTTTTCATACATATTAACTATATTGCAATACATATAATTAAATCTAACCTATTTTATTAAAAGTAACACTCAAGTGATCTAATAATTATCTTTAGCAATAAGAGATATGCAAATTACTTATCTATCTATTTTGAAGACCTGAGAAAAACAGCAGATTTATAATAAAAACCATCTTCAGATTATTGGTCAAAAAAAGGGAGAACCGGGGCTTGGAACGAAATCAGAACCCCGGTCAATCATTTGAAACTAAAATTTCCAAATGAGGGTTTATTCATGTATGTGGGTCCGACATGAATTGGTATGAGTGCTACTACCTGACATTCCTATGTACTTTGCCAACAGAATCTCGGTTCATCTTCCTATGTTTTTCGTAATGCGTGCATCGTACCTCACTCTTCCGCGTAAAGGCACTGGATAAGGCGTTAGTATTACACTAACATAATTATGTATTACTTATTATGGTAAATAATTTTCCTTGTATGCGCTCACCCTTACTTTCTCAAACACGGAATACAGACAGGTTTTCCGTCGATCACCGGGGCCAGTCCTTCGGCAACCTGCTCACCACAAACGGAACAGATCACATTATTATAGATCCGTGCGTGACTTGGGAGAGCTTCAGTTGTCTCCTTAACCGTGTACATCTTTTCGGCAGGCATGTTGAGCATATCCTCTATCCACATATGGGAAAGGGTATGGAATCGTTCTATTTCTTCCGGTGTTGCCTTTCCTGAGAATACCTTTGGACGAAGCTCAGCCATTTCAGGGTTTACAGGCATGCATTCCGGATTGGCAACCAGTCGGACCGATGTATCATTATCACGCCGGTAAAACGAGAAGGCAGTCTTTCCCCAGTTATTGATAAACAGATTCCCTTTGCCTGCAGTGCAGCCGAGAACTGCCTGGATCGCGTCGACCGTGCACGAATCCGTTTCTGTTATACAGACAACTTCTTCATCCTCAGAAAAGGAGAGGCCAAGTTTTTCAATGGCAAGTTCACAGGCTTTGTATCCCATAGCAAGTCCGCCGCAGGTGTGCCCATGGAAAGCAACAGCTTCGTTAAAATCTTTCATATTAATAGATTACATCTTACCAGATATAAATAATCATCACACTAAAATATTTGTTGTATGTTCCCAGAGCTGACGAAATAGAAATACATATTATATGGTGTGACAAATTAATTATTTGTTAATACCATGAGAAAATTATTTACTGTACTTTTACTGTTCGCTCTCGCTATCGTATGTGTATCTGCGGGTTGCGTCACCTCTCCGGAAGATTCGGGAGATGGAACGATTACGATCACCGATTCTGCCGGCAGGGTAGTTGTCGTCCCTGACAATCCTGAAAGGATTGCCGTCAGCGGGTCGGGTTCGACGCGTTACTTTGCCTATCTTAACGTAACCGACCGGCTGGTTGCTATTGATTATCAGGACAGCAGTCTCCTTAATTTCGACAAGGATGTCCGTCCTTACATGCTTGCCCATCCGGAAATCAAAAATCTCCCGGCTCTTGGAACTGCAAAAGGTGTGGTTGATGCAGAGAAACTTCTTTCAATCAATCCCGATATTTTGTTCATGGCAGGTTACAGTGATACAGCCATTCAGTCGGCAAACGAAATTCAGGAAAAAACCGGGATCCCTGTGGTTCTTTTCTACGCGGGAGATTATGTCACAAATGGCGACAAAGTAGCCTCATCGCTAAGAATGATTGGTAAAATTCTCCACGTGGATAAACGTGCAGAGGATGTTATACAATACTTTGCTGATGTGCGTACCGATTTGGAAACCCGAACTGCGGGCATTCCTGATGCAGAAAAACCATCAGTCTATGTTGGCGGGATCGCCTATAGCGGAGCACATGGTCTCGATGGAACGGACCCGACATATTATCCGTTCACTGTCCTTCATGCAATGAATGTTGCCTCGGTAATTAATGCGACAACGAGCACCGGATATGCGGCAATCTCAAAAGAACAGATTCTTGGATGGGATCCTGATATCATCTTTGTTGACCTCGGTACTATGAATGCTGCCGGAGGCGGAGCAATTTACGAATTGCAGACCGATCCATCCTATCATGAACTGACAGCGGTAAAGACCGGTGAAGTGTATGCCGTCAACCCTCACACATCGATGGGAACGAACCATGAAACGAGTATGGCAAATGCCTACTACATCGGAACGATTCTTTATCCAAAACAGTTTGCCGATATTAACCCGGCAGAAAAAGCAAATGAGATTTACACATTTGTTGACGGGGCGCCTGTTTACGAACAGCTGAAAGCAAACCTCGACAATCTCTCCTACACGAAACTCGTACTGTAATTATGAACAAAAAAATATTCCTTTTATTTTTTGCAGGTCTCTGCGTAATTGCACTCTGTTCGTGCGCTGGATGCGTTGGTACACCTGACGCAGGCGACGGGACAATTAACATCACCGATGCATTCGGAAGGGTGGTAACTGTTCCCGATAACCCTGATAAAATTGCCGTCAGCGGTTCCGGATCCATGAGATATTTCATCTATCTTGATGCCGTGGACCGTGTGGTTGCTGTTGATTATACGGACACCTACACTTCCAACACAGAAGGACGCCCCTACATGCTTGCAAGACCTGATATTCAGAACATTTCTGCTGTAGGAGGGGCAAAATCCGTTGTTGATGTTGAAAAACTCCTGACATCAGGTGCCGAGGTCATCTTTATGGGCGGCGCAAGCAGTTCCAGCGTAGAAATCGCCAATGAAATTCAGGAAAAAAGCGGAATTCCGGTCGTCATGTTCTATGTCGGCAATTATGTCACTAAAGGTGAAGAGATTCGCGATACTTTTAGAATGATCGGCGAGATCCTGCACAAGGAAGAACGTGCAGAAGAACTTATTACCTACTTTGATTCAGTTGAAGCTGACCTAAAATCACGGGTCGCCGATGTCCCAGATGAAGATAAACAAACTGTATATATAGCAGGTATCTCTTATCAGGGGGCACATGGAGCCACTGGAACTGATCCTACCTACTATCCATTCACCGTTCTTGATGCAAAGAATGTCGTGACCGGTGTTGATGAAACCGCCCAGACAGGATACGCTGAAATAGCAAAAGAGCAACTTCTGGAGTGGGATCCGGATATCATCTTCGTTGACCTTGGAACACTTAGTGCAGCAAATGGGGGAGTACTCTATGAATTGGCAAATGATCCTTCATATCAGGAACTGACTGCAGTCAAGACCGGGCAGATTTACACAGTTAATCCCCACACCTGGGCGAATGTCAACCATGAGACGACACTGGTAAATGCTTACTACATTGGCAAAGTCCTCTATCCGGAACAGTTTGCCGATATCAATCTCACAGTAAAAGCTAATGAGATATACTCCTTTGTTGACGGTGCTCCGGTGTATGAACAGATGAATGAAAACAGAGAAGGACTCTCTTATCAGAAAATCGAGTTGTGATTTATGAACAAAAAAATACTCCTTACCATTTTCGCAGGTCTCTGCGTAATTGCATTCTGCTCATGTGCAGGATGCGTTGCAAATGAAACAGATTCAGGCAACGGAACCATTACAATCATTGATGACCTTGGCAGAGAAGTTGTCATTCCGACAGATGTTAAAACAGTTGCCTTAAGTGGCTCGGGTTCTGCTCGCTACGTAGTCTATCTTCAGGCAGAAGACATGATTATTGGTGTGGATACAACCGATAACTCGACAAATTCAAACACCGAAGCTCGTGCCTATATGCTTGCACATCCGGAAATCGCAACTTTGCCCCTTCTTGGTGCAAACAAAGCAATAATTAGTGCAGAGTTGGCACTTGGACTAGCTCCTGACGTGATTCTCTACTCCACAGAAGGATCGGAAGGAGCGGCGGCAGCAGATGAAGCAACAGCACAGACAGGAATACCGGTCGTCTGTTTCAATCAGTATGATCCAGCTTATGAGTTTGATCAGTTTGCATTCGATATCCGTCTTCTTGGAACAGTACTTGGAAAAGAACAACGTGCTGAAGATGTAGTGAATTTCTTTGGAGACATGCGTGATGACTTGATCCAAAGAACGCCCGATATGGAGATGAGCGAAAAACCAGTTGTTTACATTGGTGGTGTTTCAAATCGCGGCACTCACGGGATGACCTCAACAAAACCAGAGTTTATCGGATTCACCCTTCTGTCTGCCAACCAAAAAGCAACCGGTATCGGTGGCACTGATTCCGCAAATATAGCAAAAGAGAAAATATTAGAATGGAATCCTGACATTATTTTTGTAGATCTTGGAACGCTGAACGCGGCAGGAGGAGGGGCACTGGTTGAACTCAAAACCGATCCATCGTATCAGGGAATGACTGCTGTATTAAACGGCGAAATCTACACAGTAATGCCGGACACTTCCTGTAAAGCAAATCATGAAACAAGTTTTGCAAATGCATATTTCGTTGGAACCGTCCTCTATCCGGAACAATTCAAAGACATTGATTCACACAAAAAGGCAGATGAAATTTATACCTTCCTTGTTGGAGAACCAATCTTTGCTCAGTTGAATAAGAACACAGGCTCACTCGCCTATCAGAAAGTGGATCTTTCCACCATCTGATTTTTTGGAGATATTTTATGGCTGAATTATGTATGAATTGTGTCCCTATAGGTTTTGTTTCATCTTCGTTTAAAACACGTGAAGATGCGCCAAAGCAGGGAAGACATACCGACGAACTAAGCATCATCACACTCGAACCTGAATTTAAAGATGCAGCCGAGGGACTTTGCATTGGAGATAATCTGTTTATCTTTTGCTGGTTTGACCGGTCTGATCGAACGGTTTTGAAGTCGCGAAAACTCGGAGAGGAGCAGAATCCTCTCCGCGGCGTATTCTCAAACCGCTCACCGAATCGCCCGAATCCTATCGCATTAACACTGGTAAAATTAGTAAATATTGAAGGCAATGACCTGACCGTCAGAGGACTGGAAGCATTAGACGAGACACCTGTTGTTGACATCAAACCCTACTCAGAAGGAATCGACACACCGCGGAACGAATAGACCATGACTAAAGAAGAAGAAGAAAAACCAAATATCTATAAAGCCTACGTTAGCAAAAAAGTCACGGTTATTTTAATCGGAATTGTCGCTACTATCGTTATGTTTCTCATTTCCGTTTCGGTAGGTGCGGTTTCTATTCCAATTCCCGACATCATCGCAACAATTTTCGGCGGCGGGGGAACAAGTCTTTATGAACGGATCATCTGGAACATCAGGATCCCTCAGGCTTTGACGGCAATTGTTGCCGGTGCAGGATTAGCAATTGCAGGTGTTGCCATGCAGTCTGTTTTGCGCAACCCGCTTGCCTCGCCGTTTACCCTTGGTTTATCCAGTGCTGCAGCATTCGGGGCAGCTGTCGGCATTCTGCTTTTTGGTGCAGGAACTACTGGCAGTAACATCGCCGATGCGGTTGTGATCAACAACCCGTATCTGACAACGATGTCGGCATTTTTCTTTGCCATTTTGACAACGGTAATAATTCTGTTCATCTCGAAAATTCGTTCAGCAAGTCCTGAAACTATGATCCTGGCTGGTGTTGCCATCAGTTCGCTATTTAGCGCAGGATTAATGGCAATCCAGTACTTCGTTGATGATACACGTCTTGCATCAATCGTCTTCTGGCAGTTTGGTGATGTTGCCAGAGCAAGCTGGTCAGAGTTGGGTCTGATCACTCTGATAACAGTTATCTGTTTTATCTATTTCATCTACAAACGCTGGGATTATAACTCGATTGATGCAGGAGAAGAGACTGCAAAGGGACTTGGCGTAAACGTTGATCGGACCAGACTCATTGGTATGATCGCAGCGTCACTGATCAGTGCAACTGTCGTAGCATTTCTTGGAATCATCGGCTTTGTTGGTCTCGTCTGCCCGCACATGATGCGGCGTATTGTTGGCGATGATCACCGGTTTTTGATTCCGGCAACGTTTGTCTGCGGAGCTGTGCTTTTACTTGTTTCCGATACTGTTGCAAGAACAATGATCTCCCCAACAGTTTTACCTGTTGCGGTCATTACAGCATTTCTCGGAGCTCCCGTGTTCCTGTATCTCATTATTAGAGGGAGACGATCATGACAGAAGAAATATCTCACGAAGAGCACAGCCATCATGAAGAAACGCATGTCCACTCTCATGTTCATTCTGAAGGATATGTCCATACGCATGAACATCTTCACGGTGTTCCGCATGATCACCACACTGATTCGCCGGCACCTGCTCTGCTGAATGTTGACGGTGTTAATTTTGAGTACAAAACAGCCAGGGTCCTAGATGAGATCAGTGTTGGGGTTGCACGCGGAGAAATCCTTGCGATCCTTGGTCCAAACGGCGTCGGGAAATCAACGCTTCTCAAGTGTATGAACCTGATCCTCCAGCCAAAAACCGGAACTGTCATGCTTGGCGAGCTGAACCTTACGAAGATGAGCGGCAATGATATTGCAAAAAACGTAGGGTATGTTGCCCAGAGAAATGACTCGGCCCGTATGACGGTTTTTGATTCTGTGCTGCTCGGTCGAAAACCGCATATTGGATGGCGGGTCACGGACAATGATTATTCTATCGTGGAAAAGGCAATAGACCAATTTGGGCTTGCCGCCATGCAGCTCAGATACATTGACGAACTCTCCGGCGGTGAACTGCAGAGAGTCTGCCTTTGCCGGGCAATTGTGCAGGAACCCTCTGTCCTTCTGCTGGATGAACCGACAAGTGCTCTGGATTTGTGCAGGCAGATGGAAATTCTCCGTGCCATTAGGGATGTTGTAGACTATCATGATGTGGCAACCGTAATGACGATGCATGATCTGAATCTGGCTCTCAGATTTGCTGACCGGTTTTTGTTCATGAAAGATGGTAAAATCTACGCGATGTGCGATAAGTCGGGAGTGACTGAAGATATTATCGAAGCAGTATATGGAATATCCGTGGATGTGATATATCACAATGATCTGCCGATCGTTGTGCCATGCGAGCAAGTGTAAAAAATGAACAACGCTGATATCAAATGAAATGAACGATATCTGACACAGCAGAAAAACACTGATTACCAATCAGTGTCGAATTTTTTTCCATTCAGGAAAATGTAGATCGGATGACACGTTCTCTGATCGAAGGATCAATGAATCGTGTCCATGATCAGCTCGATGCACTGGATTGTGTCAGCGGCTCTACGGTTCTTGATATAGGCGTATATCACGGAACCCTTGCTTTTCCCCATATATTCCCTTTTTAATTTTAATCTTTAAAAAATAATTTCAGCAATATAAGAAACGACTACAGAATATTTTGATAAATAATTTCCGATGTAAACCTACTATTTCCTCTATATTTGTTGTGTGGGAATCACAGATCCGGTAAATATATTTTATCTCAATAGCTGACCTGTTATTTTCAACTTTTCCTTTATTCATGTAATCTAATACATTACAGCACTTTATGAACAGAGGCCTGGCACGCTAATAGGCCAAATGGCCTATTATCTATTAACGGAGGGGTTCGCGACTACGATCATGTATCCAAAACAGCGTAATTACAGCTATGATACCCCAAAACAGCATATATATGGCCGGAGCAATAGTAATTTCTGTTGTCGCGATAAACCAAGTGACAATCATAGGAGTTGTACCGCCAATGATTCCCATACCTAAATTAAAAGAGATCGAGTATCCTGTGAGCCGATGAGAGGTTGGAAATAACTCAACAAATAATGTGGGCGCTACTCCCAGCGCTATAGCCATTATAATGCCAAAAATTAATTGGCAAGTAAACGCAGCTACTAAGCTACCTGAAGTCATCCATAGAGCAGCAGGTATACCCAGAACTGCAGAAAAGCCCATGCTCAGAGCAAGAAAATGTGTTCGTCTAATATATCGATCTGAAATCCATCCGGCAAAAATAATCAACGGAACCACAATTATCAATGTTATGGTATTAAAGAGCATAGATTCTTTTAAGGGAATGGACGTTTGACTGCTAATCCAGGTGGGAAGATAAACCATGGTGGAGTAGTAGATTACACCATAAGATGCGGCAAAAAGAAACCCTTGTATCATTTCTTTTAATCCCGTAGTAAAAACTGCTTTTAATGGGGATTCTTTAGGCTTTTTTAATATATAATTTTGAAAAGGTTCCGATTTTGGCAGTCCAATCCTTAAGAAAATGGCAAGGACCCCCAACAATCCACCAAACAGGAATGGCAATCGCCATGCCCCCGCCATGACAACTGTTTCATCAAATAACGTGAGAGTGAGCGTAGCCATTCCCGAGCCAAGCAGTATCCCCAAAGTACTCCCAAAGTTTGCCCAACTGCCTGAGAGACCTCTTCGGTTTTTCGATGCGGTTTCTACCAGGAAAGTAGCTGAACTGGAAAATTCTCCACCCACGGATAACCCCTGAATCAACCTTATGATGATAAGTAAAATTGGAGCAATAAGACCTGCTTTATCATATGTTGGCAATAAACCAAGGCAAAATGTAGGAATCACCATCATAATAACAGATATCAGCATTATGCGGCTGCGACCGATCTTATCTCCCATACGACCGAAAAATACAGCTCCTATAGGACGCATAAGAAATCCGGCTGCAAAAATACCATATGTTGCAATTACAGATATCATTAAGTTACCAGTTGGGAAAAACAACTTGGCAATAATTATAGCCATAAAACCATAAAGTGCAAAATCGTACCATTCCATAACATTGCCGATAATACCTGCAAATACGGATTTGTGGGGTAAATGAAAAGTCATTGCGTTCTCCTTTTAACTCATTTATTTTGAAGAAATAATTGCTCTATTGAATCGGGTAATATTCTTAACTGATTTTTCCATTGTGCAATTCAAGGTTGGTTTTTTCGCACTGGCAAAACAGAGGGACATAATGATCTACAAGATATTGTATCCTCTAAATTATTACCATTAACACTGATCTTTAAATCAATTATAACTAAATTATATATAGTGTAACATAAGAAATAATAGTTTCATTGATATTGGGAATCACTTTATGGAAAGATATTGCTTTTGATGTGTTTTCACACCTTCGAAACGAGGGTGTGGATCTTTGGACTCACGAACAATGATTCAGGGAATGAAACAGAAAGCCCCTGGGTCTTTAGCCCAGAGTTAGTTCACTGAAGAGTATTTTAGAGATAATCTCGTCTGGCAGGATGGGAAATTTGTGTTTCCGGATAACGGCATGTATGCCCACATCTGGTGGTGTAAATAATAATCAGGAGTAATTATGACAGAACAGTATGTATGTAATCCGATTGGGAGGGTATCATCTCCGTATAAAGAAAAAGGTGATGCCCCGGCACAGGGACGTGAAAAAAATCTCGTCAGCAGAATAATCATAGACCCCAGGTTTGCCGGAGGTCTGGAAGGACTAACTATTGGTCAGCAGATATTTGTACTCTGCTGGTTTGACCGCTCGGCCCGCGACGTTATAAAAGTTCACCCGAGAGGAAAAATGGAAAACCCCCTGACGGGAGTTTTCAACACCCGGTCACCGGCACGTCCGAATCCGGTATCTCTGACACTGGTTACCATTCAGGATATTACGGACAATATTCTAACGGTATGCGGGTTAGATGCCTTGGATGAAACACCTGTCATCGACATCAAACCGTATTCCCGGAGTATTGACGAGTCAAAGCAGTTTCTCAAAACTGAATGAGACATCAAACATAAAACCAATTTGTTTTATAGTAAGTAAATCGCACCATATGTATGCACAAACACGGTTTACTTCTGATAGGTCATGGAAGCAGACTCAACTTTAATAAAGAGCTCATTACTTCAACCGCTGAATTGATGACCGAGAAGACGGATGAATATCTGATAAAAACCTGTTTTATGGAAAACAGTTCCCCAACAGTTCTGGAAGGACTGGATTCCATGAAAACCGAGGATATCGATCGACTGGTTGTTGTTCCACTGTTCCTTGCCAAAGGCGTCCACGTACTTATGGATATTCCTGAGCTTCTCGATTTGAAATCAGGCGAGTCGCATGGAAGTTTTACTCTTGCAAACGGAACAAAAATTCCTCTCGTGTATGCCGAACCTATTGGCAAAGATCCACTTCTCGCCGATATTATGCTGAAAAACGCCAATGCCGCGCTGAATACTCATCTCTGATTCACCCATTCACACTTTTTTGCAATCCAATTGTGTTAACAAATAAATTTTCTAAGTGTAAATTAAAATCAAGTACTCATCAATTATATATTTGTTAAGACAATTTTTATTATGCATATTATGGAGGGGTATTTACCCATCGGCTGGTGTATATTCTGGGCTGTTCTTTCAGCTCCGTTTGTCATCTACGGTATCTGGAAAATGACTAAAATGATTCAGGAGGATCGGCGTGTTCTCCCATTGATGGCAGTTTGTGGAGCTTTTGTCTTCGTACTTTCTGCACTCAAGATCCCGTCTGTAACGGGAAGCTGTTCTCATCCAACAGGAACCGGTCTTTCGGCTGCGTTCTTTGGACCGTTCATCACATCAGTTCTTGGCACGATTGTTTTGTTGTTCCAAGCCCTGCTGCTTGCACACGGCGGACTTACGACACTTGGAGCAAACGTTTTTTCCATGGCTATCGCCGGTCCGTTTATTGCCTGGCTCGTCTTTGTAGGTCTTAGAAAAACCGGAAAGGTCGGCATTGGTCTTGCAGTATTCATCACCGCGGCTGTTGCAAATTTAGTGACCTACACCGTCACCTCACTGCAGCTTGCATTAGTATTCCCAGTTGATGGAAGTATTCTCAATGCATTCATTGCATTCGCAGGTATCTTTGCTATCACCCAGATTCCACTCGCTATTATTGAGGGGATCATCTGCGGTCTTGTTGCAAAATATATCGTCCGCGTAAAGCCGGAGATCTTAAAGAAACTCGGTATTATTCAGGATGAAGAGATCGCAAAAATCCAGGGAGAAGCAGTATGAAAAAATCACATCTTGAAATTCTGGTCGGTGTCCTTGTCATCGTTCTGCTCGTTGTTGCCACACTTGTCATTGTTCCTTCCGGTGGAGATGGAGAAGAAGGGTGGGGAGGAGCCGATGGAGGAGCTGCCGAGATGATCGATGAAACTGGTTACATCCCATGGTTCAACTCAATCTGGGCACCACCAAGCGGAGAGATTGAATCTCTGTTCTTCTGTATTCAAACAGCAATCGGGGCAATAATTATAGGTTATTTCTTCGGTTACTGGAACGCTTCGGCAAAGGCACGGAGAGGAAAACAGGAAGAGGAGTGATCCTCTTTTTTGTGACCAGAACAACATCTCACTTTTTTTACTGTCTTTTGTATCCCGCAACAATACAGAAGAGTTTACTTAACACTGCAGGCGGATTTTTCGCCGTGCCTTCTGCGATCCTTTCATACGGATATCCGAGATCTTCACAGACCGCGATAGGGACCGATTCGGGGAGTGAGTGGGCAAGCTCCTCCACAGAAAAATCCGGATCGGCAATCAGAAATACCGAGTGCCCTGCCGCGATGTCCTGAACGGTGCGGGACACGGCATCTAAGTGGTCTTTTCCATGAGCATTTACCACGGCTACATTGGTCCATGGGGCATGCAGGCGGGCAAACGCCGTCTGCATCGATGAGATCCCGCAGACAACCTCACCAGGCAGATAGCCAAGCCCGGCCATCAGGGGATCGCCTGTCGAAAGAACCACAGCGTCATCTGGAAGTGTGCGAAGCGCCTTGTAATCCGTTATCTCGACAACGTTCGCTTCCTTCGGGATAAACGCTCTGACCAGTTCAATTGCACGCCCCGATCCATACAGAATCCGGGCAGCAGCCAGCACGTTCTCTCCTTCCTTCGTGAACATTCCTTCTCCACATCCGACACCAACTATTTTCATTGCGTATCTCCTAAGACCTGACCCTCACGGTCAACAATAACGATACGAAGCCAGGGGTATTTCTGCTTTGCTGCGGCAATCTCATCCTCAAGAACGGATCTGCCGTCAGGTCCGGCGATCAGCTCTTCGACTGTCGGAAAACCCCGCGAAGTCGCAACCTCAGGATGGAAAAATCGCAGGATCAAACCCGGCAGACCGCAGATGACGGCATTTTCACATTTTTCGGCCGCTGAGAGACTTTCGGCGATTTTCGATCCGGCAAGGACGACTTCATACTCAGGGAACAGAAGCCTCGAGTAACGAAGCCCGATCCTGCCGGTGGTTATCACCACATTCTTTGCTCCGGAAATTCGTTCACTTACCGTTTCCGACAGGTGATCGTCCCAAGGTTCAACAAACCCGGTCGTTCCGACAACTGAAATGCCCCCTTCAATACCGACCTTCGGATTCAGCGTCATTGCCCCGATCCTTCGGCCGTCGGGAATCGTGAGAAAAACCTCAGCGCCGGAAAGCCCTGCTGTACGGCATGCTGAAGAGATCGCATCAAGTATCTCTTTTTTCGCCGGCGGGCTTACGGCAGCTGCGCCTTTAGCGTATCGGGGTGTGTCCCGAACGAATCGCCCGATGCCTTCACCAGTTTCCAAAGAAACCTCATTTGCAGGAGATGCCTTCGCACAGATAAGGATCCCGGCAGTAATATCATTTGGATAATCGCCTGCATATTTTCTGGCAGAGCCCTCCCCATTTTTTCCGACAGCAGGGATATTGGCGAGGATCCCGCAGGGGAGCAGGATCGGCGCAGTATCAACAGGAGTCGAGAGGGAAGCGACCGCAGCATAACACGCAGCCGCCGCAGTTGAACCCGTGGTGAACCCCCTTCGTAAAACAGAACCGGTAGAGGTCAGCACGCCAAAGCCGCTTTCTGCTACTGTCAATGCATCTGCATCGCGACAGTTTGCCACCCACGACTCAGGATATGCAAAACCTGTCACCGGGTCGATCATTTTCTCAGTTCAGCAAACATCGTAATAATTTCATTCAGTGAAGCCACGGCGATTGGAGTCCCGCCGCGGGTCCCGAGATTTGATACAGAAGGAACGGGTTTCGAGCGAAGAACTTCTTTTGACTCAGCCGCATTGACGAATCCGACTGGGGTCCCAATCACGAGCGCCGGGTGGATACCTTCATCCACAAATGAACAGACAGTTAAGAGAGCACTCGGCGCATTGCCGATCACGATAATCGAACCTTCAAGCCGTTCTTTCAAAGCGATGAACCCGGCCGAACTTCGGGTGATCCCCAAATCTTTCGAAATATCGGCACCATAATCCAAGGCGCACTCGACCGTTGAGGAATGACCTTTCTTCTGGATCCCAGTCAGGACCATGCGGATGTCGGTGAAGATCGGAGCACCGGCTTCGAGAGCCAGGAGTCCGGCTGTCACCGGGTCGTGGGAAAAACGAAGAAGATCCGCCATGGCCCAGTCGCCGACGGCGATCGAGCATCTCTGCCGGATCCGATCCTCGGGTGTTTCGTTACCGACGGCAACTCTTGCAAGGTTTCGGCTTCTCGACGAGATCGAAAAGCCTTCGGGTGTATCTGCACCGATATCAGTATACGTATTTTCTGTGGTAACCGCGGGGTGTAATGATTCCTTTGACATGATCGTCCTCCTTCCATATTCTGCTTTCTTCGCCCCCGATGATCAACATCGAGTGCATATCCACAATATCATCATTTTCAGCGAGGTCCTGAAGCGTTGTTATATGGGTCTCTTCGCCCTCCCTGAACACATTCTTAACAATGCCGACCGGTGTCTCAGGGTCCCGACAGGTCAGAATAATTTTCAGGGCTTTGGCAAGGTTCAGCGGACGACCGCGGCTCTTCGGATTATAAAGAGCGATCGGCGTACCCATCTGTGCGGCAAGTCCAAGGCGTTTTTCTATGATTTCCCAAGGTGTCAGGAGATCGGAAAGACTTAGCGTTACGTAGTCGCCTGAGAGCGGAGAACCGAGTCTGCTCGCCGCCGCGGTGGCCGCAGTGACTCCGGGAAGCACGATAACTTTCTGGGACGGGAACTCGCGTTCGACCATCTCAAGAACGATGCTCGCCATACCATAGATGCCGGCATCTCCTCCGGAGACCATGGCCACATTGTGATCGGCCGCTAAGCGTGCAGCTTCCCGGGCCCGGTCAACCTCTTTTCCCATGGAGCTTCGGATGACCTGTTTGTTTTTCAACAGCGGTTCAAGCATCTCTAAATAGAATGCATTGCCGATAATCACATCAGCCAAGGCGATAGCCTTCATCGCGGCGGGGGTCAGCTGCTGTGTGCTTCCCGGGCCTGAACTTACGATCCATAAAATTCCCATGTTATCTTCCTATTGCAACGGTCACACGCCCGTATACGGTTTTTTTCAGTATGAGGGTCCCGGTCTTCGAGAGAGCAAGAGCACACGGCTCTGCGACCCCGCAGAGTCCAAGCATTTCTGCACGCGACGAAGTCACCGGTATCTGTTTGTTAATAGTTTCATCATCCAGAAAGATGAGGTTACCGGAGAGTGAGGCTATTCCCTCGTGGAGTCCCTTTTCGTGGAACTTTTTGATGGTTGTCGCGAATAATGTCACTGAATCCTCCGGGATATCTGCATCTTTGCACGCGGTGGAGACCGCGGAGCGGATCTCATCGGCAGTGGTTCCAAGCCGGCACCCGATCCCGATGACATACGGGGAATTGGTCACGAGGACCGAAACACCTGGATCCGCGATGACGATCTTCGGCGCTTGTACGCGAACGATCGGCACATCGCCGTCCAAAATCGCCCCGTTCACCTCTCTTGTCGAAGAACGGTTGACGATCGTGAACCCGCCTGATCTTGCCGTTTCTTCGACAGAGGGTCTGCCCATAACCTCTGTCGCGGTCGAAATTACCGGCTCGACCCCAAGATCGGCGAGACGCTTCGCAACTTCGTTTCCCCCATGATGGCCCCCGAGAACGGGAATGGCATACCGCATATCCGGCGTGACAACGATCACAGCCGGGTCATGCCACTTGTCAGTCAAAAGCGGAGCGCACCCGCGAACAGCGATCCCTGCCGACATCACTCCGATGATGACGTCACATTTTCCATACAAATCGGCGAACACGCTTTCTGAGTAGGGCAGAGACTCCGCTTCCAGAAATTTCGCGATGCGCATTCCAACTTCCTGGAATCTGGGCAGAGTGACGACGACGATCTTCATCCGTAAAGGTGGGAGTTTGTGTATGCTGCGTGGATGCCGGCAACAATGTCGCCGACGATGATCAGAGCGGAGCGGGTTATCTCCGCATCATGCACTTTATCGGCGATGGTCTCGATCGTTCCTTTTATGATTTTTTGATCCGGCCATGAAGCATGATAGACCACAGCGACCGGTGTTTCGGGCGGGCGCTGCAGTTTTTTCATCACGGTGTCGATATGCCCGGTCGATAAAAAGATGACCATCGTTGTTCCGTGAGCGGAAAGCTCGGCGATCTGATCAGAATCGAGAGTCTCACCCGCCGAACGGGTTACGATGACCGACTCGGATACGCCACGAAGGGTGTATTCGGTCTGCAGTGCTGCTGCGGCTCCAAACATCGATGAAACGCCAGGAACGATTTCTGCATGGATTCCTTTTGCCTCAAGAGGGGCGATCTGTTCAACGATCGAGCCGTAGATCGCCGGGTCGCCGGAGTGAAGACGGACGATGAACTTGCCGGCACGAACGCCGTCTTCGATAACGCCGGTGATCTCTTCGAGCTTCATCCCCCATGAGTCAAGCTTCACCGACGCAGGAGATGCGGCGACAAGCTCGGGATTTACGAGCGAACCAGCATAAATGAGGATGTCGGCACGTTTCAAAAGGTCCATGCCTTTCACCGTGATAAGCCCGGGGTCCCCGCACCCGGCGCCGACGATATAATACGTCATACCTTCCTCGCGATCATGATGCTGAAGTAGTTGGTCTTCTCGGGAAGAACACCCCGATGAACCTTCTCTCCCTCCATATACATCCGCTCAACAACGACGAAATCATTATATCCAGCAGCTTTCAGTTGTTCAGCCGCAGTTCTCGGTCGTGTGACCTTCATCAGGATCTTCGTTGACGGGATGACCGGACCGTCTGTCACCAGAAATGCACCGTTAATGGGAATTTTTGCATGGGATGCCACGGCGGTGATCGAGCTTATTCCTGGAATCGTTTCCACGACAAGGTCCGGCACGAGCGCTTTCACCATCTCTGCAAGGCGTGAGAAGGTCGAATAATAATTCGGGTCCCCGATCAATCCAAACACTGCGTTGCCGCTTTTTGCCGCAGGCAAAATCTTTTCAGCGTTTCGCTGCATGCATTTCGTGATCTCATTTTCGTTCCGGGTCATCGGGAACTCAAGCGTGACGATGTTTTTTGCATAGGGTTTGACTAATTCAAGAGCAAGGCCGCCCGGTACAAAAACCGTGTCTGCTTCTTTCAATATTCGAACCGCTTTGAGGGTCAGAAGTTCGGCATCGCCCGGGCCTAAGCCCACAGCGGTCAGCATTTTCTGCCCCCGTGTATGATATAGACGGGATTGATTGGTTGAAACATAATACGCTCCACGAGATCATGGGATCTGGAGACCTGCAGATGAACGGCTTCGATGAAGATACCTAACTCTTTCATAGCATGGATGGTTTCGACGGCGGTTTCCAGCAAAACAGCATTCACCACGATACTTCGCGTTCCCTCATTTTGAAGACGAGTAAGTATCTCACGGATATTGCGGCTTCCGCCAAGAAACGCACAATCGATCGGTTTGTGCGGCGAGGCAAGAAAATCAATAGCTTCGCCTGCGAAGATCTCTAAATCTACATCCCGGCAGGTTTCCTGCGTACATGCTATGGCCTCCGGTCTCCGGTCCACTGCATAAACATGCCCGCTTTTTCCTGCGAGTTTCGCCATCTCGAGCGTGACCGTGCCGGTTCCACAGCCGACATCTACTACCGTGTCACCCAGACGGATGGCAAGTTTTGCGAGGGAAACGGCCATGACTTCCGGCTGGGTAGGTCCTCCGGGTAAATCCATTCTGTGATCTCCTAAGTAAAACTATTTTCAATAGAGAAAATGTATTAGTCAATTATTTGCTGTAAGCAGTTATAGAATAACTGGTTTGTATGACAAAACCCAAGGCTGAAAAGAGATTGAATTTCTCCCGCACTTCCATCCGTATTAGCGAATCTGTATAAGAAAATATCTGCACACGTTATTTATTCACCAGCATTGCACGCATATTTCTGATCCATCGGTAATGAAGAATAAGATGAATCGCAACGAGGACAACAAACAGAGTACTTGTATAGAAATGGAGATCATACCAGCTTTGATAACTGATGGAAAGGTAACTCATCGCCCCCCTTCCTGATCCCAGAGGGAAAAATGCCCAGAGAACATAACCGGTCACGCAGGTGGCTACTGCTGCAATGAACGCTGCGAGATCGACCCATGCATTGATCCTGGCATTTTTCATAAACCCCTCCCAAACAGCACCATGACGGTATTTTTCCATTGAATGCTCTTATTCATAAATTAACAATGGGTTTTTTGCCTAAAATATATTTGTATGGGGGCATTATCCAAGGAAGAAACCAGTATGATTACCGAATAGCTGGTAAATATCTTTTCAAATGCGTATGACCTTTACCTCTATCCCGCTTTCTTTTGAAAAGGTATCCGTCCGCATTTCCACCCGGTCAAGCATCCCGCCGCAGGTCAGAATCAGAGTATCTTCTCCGCTCATGACGGAAAGAAGACACTTGTCCACAACGCCGTGCGTATATTCAAGCGGGATTTCCGAGAGATAACAGAACTTCTTTGCTCTCGTCCCCATAGCACCCGTATGCCAGGCCGGGTGATCAGCCAGCATCTGCTGCACCGATGCCGGAGTCAGAGAATCGGTGTCAGCGAGATAGACTTTCCCGGTCACGATAGGACAGGATCCTTCAATGAGTCTGGTCATCTCAGGGATCCCTTTAGGAGGAATACTCGGCGCTAAAATGTTTCGTCTGACTAGCTCCATGTAGAGATCCAGAAGTACCGGCGGCGTCATCCTCGCCTTTGTCATCAGCTCATAGCTGGTGAAAACCTCGGCAGGCTCTCCCTGATGAAGGACCATGCCGTCGGCAAGAAGAATCACCTCGTCCGCCCATGCATAGGCGAGTTCAACATCATGGGTCGAGAGCAGGATCGTCGTCCCGTTTTCATGGAGTTCATCCAAAAGATCCATGATTTCGGCGGCCGTTGCCGGATCAAGTGACGCGGTCGGTTCATCAGCGACCAGAATGTCGGGCCGCATGGCAAGAATCCCTGCGATTGCGACACGTTTCTTTTCACCGCCCGACAGATGGTGGGGCGGACGTTTGTCATAATCCACAAGGCCTACTGCAAACAGAGAATCGGAAACACGCTCTCTTATCTCCTCATCCGGAAGATGGAGATTCATCGGCCCAAAAGCCACATCGGCAAACACACTCGGGGCAAATAGCTGCGAGTCTGAATTCTGAAACACCAGACCAACCTTGGTACGGACGTCGCGAAGCGAAGTTCTATCGTACGCGATCTCCTCACCGTTCACGAAGATTTTCCCATCTTCCGGTACCAAGGTGCCATTGCACATCAGAAGAAGGGTGGTTTTTCCAGCTCCGTTTGGTCCCACAACAGCAACTTTCTTTCCTCTCTCAACAGAGAAGGAGATTCCTTTCAGCGATGCGGGGCGGCCCGGATACGAAAAACGGACATCTTCAAAGGTAAGTACATTATCATTCATAATAACAGTATCTCCGCAAATAATAGACCAAGAATGAAAGCAATAAAGAGAAACACGGATGTAACTGAAAGAGGGGTGACATGCCCCCCTTCGTCTGGCAAAGCCATATATCCGTCATAGCAGCGTGAGTCCATGGAAAGAAAGATTGCCTCTCCTTTTTCCCAGGTTCTAATGAATAACATCGAAACAAGCATGGAAAACGAGGTGAGATAATTTTTCCACGTGCCGTATCCTCCCCGCATGATTTGAGCATTATGGATCGCAATCGCCTCGCCGATGAAGACAAAGATGTACCGATAAATCAGCATGGATAAATCAATGAACGCCTGAGGCATCCTGAGACTTCGAAAAACCTCAAAAAGCGAGGTCAACGGTGTGGTAAGAGTGAGGAAGTACAACGAACACATACCGGCAAAAGTCCTGGAAAGGACAAGGATCGCAAGTTCAAGGGAGTCAGTAGTGATCTGAACATGAAATGTCCCTATCCGGAAAAAGTCCACAAGCGTCTCACCCCCGCCGGTGATGAATAAAATTACCAACGCTCCTGTTCCGGCAAACACCAGAGGGATACTCAGAAGAGAACAGTAAAGACGCGGACTTACCTTCGCGACAATGAGGGCTGCACATATCATGACCCCCGCGATAAAAAGCGGAAGATACGGGAGCGGCGAGATCACACCTATCACGATAGCAGAGAGACACAAAACGAGTTTCAGCCAGGCAGATACATGCCGAAGAGGACTGTTGATCGCCACATCATCAAGAATATGTTCATCAAAGATCGTGTGAGGTTTCTTTACAGAACCCCGGGTCGCCGCCGTACGGGTTCTCAACAGATAGAGACAGAGGAGGAGAACAGCCGTCCCAATGCCAGCCTGCAGGGCAAAGAGCCAGCCGTGCATATTCTCCGAGACAAGATTAAACGGATCAAAGACCGGCAGATTACCGAGATCGATCAGCGTTTCGGCGACCAGGTCATCAGATCCAGGCTGTGATCCAAACACAGCAAGCGAAAATGCAAAAGCCGCCGTAAGCAGAACGATGACAAATCCGGCGATCAGCCATTTGTGTTTTGATACAGGGACATGTTTCTGCTCGGAAACTGGAAGAAGTGCGGTTGTCTCCTTCTTCGAAAGAATGCCAAGAGAGACAAAGATATCCGGGCGTATTCGAATCACAAATCTCATCATCAGAACGATCACCACGCCTTCAAGAACGGCAAGGGGGATTTGGGTTATGCTAAAGATGCCAATATAGACAAGGAAGGTGGCAAGAACACCTCCTTCGGCTGAAGGGTAGGCAAGAGCGAGCTGGAGGGAGGTCATCATATATGTGACTAAGTCTGCAGCAGCGGCTGCACAAAAAACAGTGACCGAAAAACTCCGGATACTGAACGTTGGCCTGACAAAATGGCCGATTTTAAAAATCATACAGGCAGCGAGCGGGCCGGCAAGTCCCATGGAGATGATGTTTGCGCCAAGCGTGGTGATTCCGCCGTGTGCAAGAAGTAGTGTCTGAAAGACGAGTACGATAGTACAAAACACTGAACATATCGCAGGTCCAAATAGTATTGATCCAAATCCCGTGCCGGTTGGATGCGACGAGGAGCCTACGGAAGGGAGTTTCAGGGACGAAAGGATAAACACGCATGCTCCGGCAAGTCCGAGAAGCGGTAGTGACCCCGGATTTCTCTTGACGAGTCTGACTAGTGAAATCATACCTGCCAATACACAGACCGTGGCGAGTACCGTCCATAACTGCCACCACGGTCCCGGGAGAAACCCTTCCATAATATGCATAAGAAAGAAACACCAATTATCTATAATAAGATATAATTCTATAAAATTAAACTTAAACTGATATAAGGTAAACGATCATGAGTAGACAAAGCACCAGCATACCTCGGATCGTGATCGCCGGAACACACAGCGGTTGTGGAAAAACGACCACGTCTTCAGGAATCATGGCGGCACTTCGCGCAAGGGGTCTTGTTGTTCAGCCGTTTAAAGTCGGGCCGGATTTCATCGATCCATCCCACCACTCGGCGGTTTGTGGACGGAGTTCACGCAACTTAGACCCGTTCATGATGGGAGAGGATTCCGTTCGTCGTTCATTTGTTTCTGCATGCGAGGGTGCAGACATCGCCGTAATCGAGGGAGTAATGGGACTGTACGATGGTGTTGACGGGGGAGAGTGTGCGAGCACGGCGCATGTTGCACGGATCCTCGACGCTCCGGTCGTTCTGGTCGCTGATATCAAGGGAATGAGCAGAAGTGTTGCCGCTCTAATCAAAGGATATACGGAGTTTGATTCCAGAGTCCGGTTTGCCGGCGTTATCATGACGAAAGGGGGAAGTGAAAAGCATAAAGCGATGACGATCTCGGATATTTCCGTTCCTCTTCTGGGATGGATACCCCGAAGCGATGCCCTCTCTGTTGAAAGCCGGCACTTGGGTCTGAAGATGGCTAATGAGGATGCACGGATGAAAGATACCGGAGCATTCATCGAAAAACACTGCTCGCTTGACGACCTTCTTATTGCTGCTGCAAATACAACGAGTATCTCGACAGAAATAAGTACACCCCCCGCAGAAAACAAAACCAGAATAGGTGTCGCTCTGGATGAAGCATTCTGCTTCTATTATCAGGACAACTTCGATCATCTCAGAAAGAAAGGAGCCGAGCTGATCTTTTTCTCTCCGATCCATGACTCTCTCCCGGAGGCGGACGCATATTATTTCGGCGGCGGGTACCCCGAACTGTATGCTGAAGAGTTGGCGAAATCCCGGTGTAAAATCGAATTGAAAAGGGCTGCAGGTTCTGGAAAACCCATTTTTGGCGAGTGCGGCGGTCTCATCTGGCTGAGCCGCTCGATAACAACGCTCGACGGACAGGATTATGCGATGACCGGGCTTCTCGATGCAGACTGTCATATGGAAAAACGGTTCGTCGCTTTGAATTATGTTGTCGGAAAAATGACGGAACCTTTATTTTTCCAAACGGGTATGAATTTCCGGGGTCATGAATTCCATTACTCGCGAACCATGCCGGATCCTGATGTACGATATGCTTTCACCCTGACCCGCGGTGAAGGTGTTGGTAATGGAAAAGACGGCATTCAGGCAGGATCCGTTTTAGGAGGCTACACTCACATCTACTTTGATGCGACCCACATGTAAAATAGATTGAGAACAAAGATACTAGAAAAAGGTGTTTTTGTGACGCAAGGGGAAGAACGCATATCATTCAAAAAAATCCTATTGATCGGAATAACAATTGGGGTGATTTCCGGTTTTGGAACACTTTTATTTTATCTGGGTCTTGAATACTGCATCAGTTTATTTATGGGTTTTTTCTATAACGGGGCTTTTCCAGAACCCGGGCAAACGTGCGAAGGGATTGTCTGCTGGACACCCCCGCCGGTAATATGGCTCATTCTTCCAATCATCTGCGGCGGAGCACTCATTTCAGGAATCATCGTGCATACATTCGCACCGGAGGCGGAAGGTCATGGTACAGATGCGGCGCTGAAAGCGTTTCACGGAGACGGCAAGATTCGCTGGCGTGTTCCGTTCATAAAAGCGATTGCTTCGATGATCACTATTTCAACAGGAGGCAGCGCCGGACGTGAAGGTCCGACAGCTCAGATCGCTGCCGGTTTCGGCGCATTTATCTCCGATGTATTTAATCTGTCGCCTCGTGAAAGAAAAATCGCGATTGCGACCGGTATCGGTGCAGGAATCGGGACGATTTTCAAAGCTCCCCTTGGCGGGGCAGTGCTTGCTGCAGAAATCCTTTATTTGCGTGATGTTGAGGCAGATGTTTTGATTCCTTCGTTTCTTGCTTCGATCATCAGTTACTCGATTTTCGGGTTTTTTATGGGGTATGAAGCTATTTTCGGTGCTGCAACCCTTACATGGTCAGTTGTTCAGGTTCCCTTCTTCATTGCTCTGGGCCCCATCTGTGCTGTGATCGGAATCATGTACATCAAAACATTTTACGGAACAAAAGATATCTTTGACACGTTCTTTAAAAAATATAGTCTGCCAGGTTATCTCAAACCAGTCTTAGGAGCTTTCTTCATTGCAGTATTTGTAATCGTCTTTGCATACATATCTCCGGATACGCTTCTGGTAGCTCTAGGAAGTCTCGGGTCAGGTTACGGATTCGTGCAGCTTGCTCTTTACAACATGCTTCCCCTTACCGTTTTGATCCTTCTTCCCTTTGCCAAGACCTTAACAACGTCGCTGACGATAGGTTCGGGCGGGAGCGGAGGGGTATTTGCACCAGGTCTCTCGATCGGAGGGTTTACCGGCGGAGCGTTTGGGATGCTGCTGCATATACTTTTCCCGCAGATCATACCCATTACAACAGTTCCTGTATTCGTTATCATAGGAATGATCGCACTCTTCGGCAGTATCGCTCACGCACCGATCGCGGTCATGATCATGGTGCTCGAGATGACAGGGGATTTTGGCATCCTCATCCCTTCCATGGCCGCACTTGTTCTGGCCTGCCTCATCATGGGTAAGAGGAGTATCTTTAAGGAGCAGAGGGAGAGACGCGAGGACATTTTACTTCCTCACAATTAGCGGACAGCATTTTTTTAGAAAGGTTTCAGCCTCTCATCACTTTTTCATCAATCAGATCAAGTTTGCCTGCCACGTGGATCATATCCACCGGCACGGCGACCATGTTCAGCGAGGTACTCAGGAAATCCAAAACGATCTCCAGCACTACGGCGATACCAAGCGCTTCCACCGGTATACCCAACTGAAGGAACAGAATCGAGTAACAGGCAATCCCTCCTCCGGGTACCGGAGGTACTGCGAGAGCAAGAAGGCCGCAGGTCAGGATGGCGGCAAATATCCAGGAAAACGTGATCGGCACGCTGTAGGTGTCGGCCATAAACAAACAGACGCAGAAAAATACTGCAGCATGCCCCGGTCTCGAGAAAGCAGTCCCTAGGGGAACTCCGAAGTTCACGAGTTTACGCTGTATGCCCAGTTTTTTCTCGCAGCACTCCATGTTCGTCGAGAAGGTAGCCGCAGAAGAGGCGGTCGTAAGGGCTACCAGAAATGAGGGTAAGAGTTTTTTGACCAGAATGATCGGGGAAATCTTTCTCCGAACTGATACGCTCATGACCATCAGCACGAGGTTTGCACCGACACAGAGAAGGATGATCACGAACAGTTTCACGAGACCTGACATATCCGAAAGCATATCCGTTAGCATCAGCTGAAGAATACTGATGAAGATGATCAATGGAAGGAGTGCCGTGATCCATTCCATAATCAGCTGAATGATGTTGTTTGCCTGCCCGACGAACTGTATGATCACCGGGATCTTTTTGTTCAGGATAAGCATGGCAAGACCAAAAGTCACTGCCAGAAAGATGATCTGCAGCGAGTTTCCTTCGACGAACGGGGAGACGAGATTGGAGGGAATAATATCAAGGATCATGGAATAAATCGCCGTGAATTCCCCTCCGCCAACTGTTGTCCCTCCAGCCGCATACGTAAAAAACGGGATACAGACCAGTGTGCAGATGACCAACGTGAAGTAGATTCTGCCAAGGTATCTGCCTATAACGCGTTTTCCGATATTTCCCAGCGTGGCTGTATCACCAATACTGTATATTCCCCAGATAAGGGACAAAAACATCATGGGAAGAGCGGTTGCGATTAAAAGTCCGATGAAAGTGTCAAACAGGGGGACAACTACAACCTCGGAGACGGCGTGTCTGATGTCATATGGAAGTTCACGGCAAACAAGTCCAACGAATACTCCTGCAAAAATCGAGCAGATCAGATAAATCAGCGGATTGATTTTTTTCCGCTTCGGCATGAGCGAGATCTGATTTTCGCCGTTTACGTAATGATACGAGGGGGTAAGTCCGATATTTGCCAGTAACGTCTGGACCGAATTGCCGCCGTTTAAAACACAGTCCCCTCCGTCTTCGCCGAACGGATTGACTCTTGGTCCTGAAACAGAGAGGTTGATATACTGACGACCCAGACGTTTGCCGCTCCGGTATGTCCCTTCGGCCCCCTCTCCGAGAACCGCGAGCCATTTCAGGAGGACCTGTTCAACGGCAAGATGAAGACGTTCGATGTCGTATTCTTCAATATTTCCTTCTTTGAGTGCCTCAGCTGTCAAAGAACTGATCTGCCCTACCGCATCTTCCGAAAGATGAAATGTGAGTGTTTTTGCGGATACTGCCATATTATTGTGTCCCGAACCTGTGACCGATATCCTCACAGGTTATCTTTCAGGACATTTAATTGCTCTATTTCTTTTTGGTACCGGTTTTCCATCTGAACGTCGAATTAATTTCAACAGAGATGGAACAGAGATAGAAATAGGCTGACAGCAAATATTTATTCAGGATAGTTCTTATGGCAGACAAATTCATCCCCTCCGCAAAACTTGATCGTTTTCAACGTAAATTCAATGATAACCGGTTCTATTTCATCTCACTCCAACTGGAGATGAACGGATATATCGATCTGGACCGCCTGGAAAAAGCTGTTGCAAAAGTTGCAGAGGCCGTCAAAATTCTCAAATGTTATTATACCGGCAGTTTTGAGGAGGAGGACAGCGGGTGGGTGCTTCTGACCAGAGAACCACAATGGGTGAAAACGGGCAGTTCCTATCCTGCGAGTGTGACGGCCATTCTGGATAATCTGCCAACTGAACATCCTCCCCTGCATGTGACGGCTGATCAGAATGGATCACATTGCACGCTGGTTTTCTCGATAGATCACACAGTAACTGATGCCCATGGATTATGGGATATTGTCGGGATGATTTCGACATGTTACGTAAATCTTGCATGGGATCCTGGTTACACACCAATTCCTATCAAAGAATGGGGTAATCGGTCGATGGATCCTCTTCTCGATTCTTATTCCCGTGAAGCATGCGCCGCAATGTGCCGCGTTGAAGCGGCAAAACGTATTCCTGTCCAGCAATATCAGAAATTGTTTATATTCCCGCAGGAAAAGCGTGGAAAGCCTCAACTTTTTGTCGAAAAGATACAGCCTCAGGTGCTGAAGAATATGAAAGCGTTTGCCCATCGGCATAACGCAACGGTGAATGATGTCCTGCTTACGGTGTATGCAGCTGCATTACAGGAGTATGTGCTGGACAAGTTCCAGACCTCGATGTCTATTGTGCCTATCCGCGGAGCTGTGGATCTCCGACGATATCTGCCTCCGTATCTTCGAAACGAAATTAAAAACTACTCGGTTTCGTACTGGTCAAGAGCACCAATTCCGGAGTCAGGAGATATTGTTTCAATTCTTCATGAAGTTACTGCCTTATCAAAGATGCACCGGATGACGGCTCCGGGTATAGGGGAACTTTTCGCTATCGAAGAGCCGGAATCAGAAGCCGCTAAACCGTATCTTGAGCAGGAGTATTACTCAACGCCGTTCATGTCGAATACCGGAATCCTGCCGAAAGATGTTGTGGATTTCGGCACTGATGTTACGGTGACAGATGCCGTGAATTATGCGAATATCACTACAGGAAATCCGTTTGTTATCGTGGTTATCACGTGGAATAATACGATATCATTTTCCATATTCACCGATGGCGAGTATAATACAGCTCAACATATTTTAAAACGAATGAACGAGCTTTTGAGTGACCTTAACTGATTCATAAGGTCGTCAAGAACTCTGGATTGATCATCACTTTTTTTTTATGAAATTATCTCTGCTGATTTTTTTGCAGAACTGTTGAAAAAAGAAATAAAAGTGAGTGGTTAATTAACCACTTACTGTGCCGGGATGATGAGGGATCTCTCACCGGCCGGCATGAATTCGCGGATTGCTCCCTTGGCGAATTCTGCACGCGGGTGGGCGAAGTCGAACTTCAGGGCCGGGTCTGCGAAACAGATCTTGATCAGCGGGGAGAGCGTCCATGCGTCGCCGCGACCAATGTGGGCAGAGGCTGCGATGGCTGCGTATTCTCCCTGGTGACCGACGTTCATTGCGTAGTTCGGGTAGTTTGGTCCACGGAACTCGCCAATACAGCCTTCATCAGGTCTGATGGACAGAGAGTTTGCGGAACCGCACTGGTCCTGCAGATCGTAACCGAAGAAACCAAGTCTGGACCAGCCGTCTTTGTGCAGAAGCATGGACAGATACCAGCCGTTGAGACCGGCATTGGAGTTTCCGGTTGCAATTGACGTGGAGATACCGGATGCTGCTGCAAGAACGGCTGCACGCTGGGAACCGCCGAAGTGGTCTTCCATCATGGTTGGGAACTGTTCATACTGTTCCATACCGTAAAGGTTGACTTCGCTTGCAATGTCGTTGACA
>Ga0265295_1001155_pt1 | contig 47927 bp, 38 predicted proteins | sample Munlansysbiofilm_FD_192503 | JGI IMG/M metagenome (GOLD analysis project Ga0265295, IMG submission 192503) | Leachate microbial communities from a municipal landfill in Southern Ontario, Canada - Methane capture system biofilm | ecosystem: Engineered > Solid waste > Landfill > Unclassified ...
GTTGGTGGCTTTCTTTTATTTTATCCATCAATAGCTTAATAAAATCTTCTCTAGTTCTATATTCTGACGCTGCGGAAATATTAACTTGTAATTGATTTTTAGGGTTTCTACGAAATGTAGGACTAATGTCTTTTAAGAAGTATAATTTTGAATAACTGTTATTTAATTTAACAAATTTAAGTCCGATATCAGTTGTTTCATAAAATACGTGGATAAAAGCGTGGTAAAATTTTCCTTCATTTATCAGTTTAATAATTTTATTAGGGGTTCCAATATCCGGATTACTGTTGGCACTAGTGATTTTGAATGCTTTAAAATCTATCCATATTTCTTCCTTAGTATTGTTTAAAACAAAATCTGTTCTTGCATCCCATGGGTTTTTAGTACTATCTCTGGCTGCTCCTTCTGAACCTTTAAAAAAAACATTGTTCATTGTGTACTCTACAAACTTTTCTTCTAGCCAATCGCTAATCTCTGCACCTACTCTTGATTTTGCTGATATTGGAAGTTCAAGGTTTTCCGTTATAATACAGTCCACTACTTTTTTTAATTCTTTTAATACTAATTCTTCAAATTCTTTTATGTTCATTATAATAGCTCCTTTATATTTACTTCAAGTGCATTAGCAATTTTTTCAATATTTAGAAGAGTTATATTTTTTTCTGCTCTTTCAATCATACCAATATAAGTTCTATGCAAATCAGCCTTATGGGCTAATTCCTCTTGCGAATAATTTTTGCTTTTTCGAAGTTCTCGCAACTTTTCGCCAAATCTTATTAGTATGTTTTGTTTTGAATTCATAGCTAATTTAAGTATTCAACTTGGACAACAGACTATAGTTAGCACTTAAAGAGTAGAATTAAATATCCTGTATTATTCTGCATGAAGCATAACTCGAAGATAAGTTAAGCACTAAAAACTAATTTTTCTTAATGATTTAAGTATTTATGCTTTAATTATTACTAGCCTAACTGAGAAACTTAATTTTATTTTCGTTTTTTCTTAAAAAAATCAATTAATAAATTGCTACATTCTTCTTCAAGTATGCCTCCTATAATATTTGTTTTGGGGTGTAATATGTTTTTCCCGTATTTTAAAAATCCTCGTTTTGTATCTGATGCTCCATAAACAATATTTGAAATTTGCGTCCAATAAAGGGCGCCTGCACACATTAGGCAAGGTTCTAAGCTTACATATAAAGTACAATCTTTTAAATATTTTGCTGATAAATAATTTTCTGCGGCAGTAATAGCAAGCATTTCTGCGTGAGCTGTAACATCGTTTAATAATTCTGTTTGATTATGCCCACGCCCTATAATTTTTCCAGCACAAACAATAATTGCTCCAATTGGGACTTCGTCTTTTTCTAAAGCCTTGTGTGCTTCTTGCAAAGCTATGCTCATATACTTTTCGTGTTCAGTATTCATAATGTTTTGTGCAATTTAATTTTCTTATTTGTCCTTTATCTTCGCATTCTTTTAAAATTTCTAAGCTAGTTTTTTTAAAAATTGGATGAAGTAAATCTTTTTCAATTTCACTTAGTGGCAATAAAACAAAAAGTCTATCTTGAATATGTGGATGTGGAATTATTAAATCTTTTGTTTTTATAATTTCATTATTATAAAATAAAATATCTATATCCATTGTTCTGCCCTCATAATCTTGCGAGTTTCTTATCCTTTTTAATTTCAATTCTATTTCAGAGATTAATTTTAATGTTTTTTCAGGTGATTTTTCTGTATTTAATTTAATTACAATATTTGTAAAATATTTTTTATGTTGAAAACCCCATGCTTCTGAAAGATAAATTGAAGATAATTTTTCAATTTTGCCGATTTTTTCAGCAATAAGACTTAAAGTTTTTTGAATATTTTCAATTCTATTGCCTAAATTTCCACCTATTCCTAAATAAAGTTTATTCATTTTTTAAACCTTCAGTACAATTTTTACAAATTTCTATATTTTGCCTATTCAAAAATACATTTTTAACAAAGTTAAGATAAGTTTTAGAGTTTCTAATTTTATTTACAGACAAAATATTAGTATCCCCACAAATAAAATCAGCATCTTTATCGAAACAACAAGGCAGTAATTTACCATCCCAAGTAATTACAGAGCCAAAAATTATTCTTTTGCAAGAGTTTTTAAGTTTTGATTTTAAAAAGAACTCTAAATTTATAATTTTATACCTAGAATATTTTTCGTTTTTTGGTAAAATATCAATATCTGAATTATTATAAATTTGTGCAGTTTTAAGTTTTATTTTATCAATTTTATATTTTGATTTTAAAGCTTTTAATTCAGGAATTTGAGCTTCATTATGCGAAAAAACTAAGAATTGTAACTCAACAAAAGGGCGTTTGTTTTTTGGTAAATGTGATAATAATTCTAAGGATTCAAGCACTTTTTGCAAATCTCCATTTTGTCTATATTTATTATAAGTTTCTTGATTTAATCCATCCAAAGACACAATTAATTTATCAGGCATATTATTTTTTAAGCTATCAAAATTCATTGGCAAAAGGTTGGCATTTGTAGAAAGCTCTGTAAAAATTTTATTGAGTTTTGCATATTCTATCATTTCGGCAATTTGCTTATGCAATAAAGCTTCGCCTTGAAAATGCAATAATATGTTTGTCAAATATCTTTTGTTATCATCAATAATATTTTTGTACATTTCAAAATCCATAAAGCCTTTTTTTCGTGTTAGTTTTCCACTTCCTGAAGGACAAAGCGGACATTTTAAGTTGCAAAAATTTGTTGGTTCAAAAGATAAAAACGAAGGTTGACTTAGTTTTTTGAATTTGTGTTTATTTGCAAAAAACTTTAATTTTAAGTAAATAAAATATAATTTTAAATAGTTTACAATCTTTGCTAAGCTCAGATAGTTTATTATAGTTAATTTTGACAAAATTTGTTGTGTTTTAAACTTTATTTTATTACACTTACTTTTACAATTTTAATATCTTCTACGGGTCTATCGTTTGCAGAAGTTTTTACGCTTGCAATTTTGTCAATAATTTCTAAGCCTTTAGTAACTTCTCCAAATACTGTATATTGAGTATCTAAATACGGTGTTCCTCCAAGACTGTAATAAGTATCTCTTTCTATTTTTGAGAATTTTCTCCCTAACTGTTTTTCCATGCTATCCATTTGCATATCAGTATATTTCATGCCTTGCACTATATAAAATTGAGAGCCTGAGCTTCTTTTTTCTGGATTTATATGGTCGCCGGTGCGGGCAGCTGATAAGGCTCCTTTTTTATGGAAATATTTAGTGTTAAATTCAGCAGGAATAGTGTAACCAGGTCCTCCGTTTCCTAAAGGTTTATTTGCAGGGGCATTTTTAGAGTCTGGGTCGCCGGCTTGAATCATAAATCCATTTATAACACGGTGGAAAAGTAAATCTTCGTAAAAACCTTGATTTGCCAGTTTGATAAAATTATCACGATGCTCAGGGGTTTCATCATATAAAACAACTGTCATATTCCCCATACTTGTTTCTATTAAAACTTTTGTGCTTTGTGCATTTGCAAAATACGAAATTCCAAAAATTAAAACTGTAAAATAAAAAACTTTTTTCATATCTCAATTATTTAAATTAATTATATTAAAAACGTAAAATTAACAAAAAATTTGCCAAACTTATCTTTTTTTAGTTCTCAGGTTTAAAAATTACTGCTTTAGAGCTTTTACCGTCAACTTCTACTTTTAAATTCTTGTTAAATTTCACATGACGAATAAATTCATCTTCATAAACTGCATCAAAAGAATTTAGATATTCAGAATTAAAAAATCCTTGATTTGCGTATTCGTTTATTGTTAAATACGCCACTTTTAATGAAGTTAAATTATGAAAGAAATGAGTTCCTTGGCTTGGGTCAACCCTATAGTTTGTAAGTCCAGATTCAATAATAATACGTGAAGCTGAAATGTTTGACCATTTAACAGGAATTCCTAAAGCATGGTCGGAAGACCCCCATCTACCCGGACCAATTAAGATATAATTTTTATTTTCTTCAATAAATTTTTTGTTTAAAACATCAAGTTTATCAACTATTTTCACATTATTTAAAGAAGTGAAGCTTTCAGTTTTTACATAAACTATATCGGCTAAATTTTTATATTGACCATTTCCTAAAGCTGAGTCAGAAAATAAAATACAATTTTTCAATTCCACATTATCCAGATTAATGCTAATGTTTTCTTCAGAATCAACTATTGGACGAATTTGTAAAATACTAAAAACAATATCATTTTTAGCTTCTTTAGGAAAATTTACAGCAAACTCAACTTCAATATTATTATTCATATTTCTTTTGCCAATATCCATAAAATCTATTAAAATTTCGCTTAAAGGAAAAGTATTGTATTTTAATATTCCTGCAAAAGTAATTAATTTTTGTCCTTGGTAGAGAACAGAATCTTTTATCATATTATTTTCAAAATCATAAGTTGAAGCTATATGATTTATTGAGCCGTCTTTTTCGGCATCATTGATTTCTAGATTTAAAATATTTACGTCTTCGTTTGTTGAAACTTTAAAACTTTTGGGGTCTAAGTCTAGGGCGTAAAAACTTTTTTGGCTATCTCTTAATGTTAAGTCCACACTCGAAAGCTGCAAAGTATTAGCTGGGTGTTTTGGCGAAAATCTTATAGTTTTGCCACCATCAACAATATGTTTTCCTAAGCCTAAAGCCAAGTTTACAATTCCGTCTTCGCTTTTTTCGTTTCCTATTGGATAAAAATTTATAGAGCGAGCAACGCCAGAAAATGTGGGATAAAATTTATTGTCATAAAAATTTCCGCATACATCTTGAATAACTACTCCCATTTTTTCTTCGTCAATCATATTTGAGGTTGCTGTCATATATGCTTTTGATTCTTTATAAAAAACTGAGGCATAAACGCTTTTAATTGCTTGAGCCAAAAGTTCTATGGTATGGTGTTTATTATCAACAATATTTGGAATCATATAAGTTGAATAAACTCCAGCAAATGGCTGATAATGAGAGTCTTCTAATCGGCTTGAAGACCTTACAGCAATAGGATTATTAGAATAGGAAATAAAAGAATAAAGGCTTGTATAAATACGGCTTGGCAATCTTGCTTGTACAAATTTTTCGAGAATTTCTTCATCTTTAATATCCAATAAAGCAATTTCATAAAGTTCGTTCATTTCCATAAATTCATCAAAAATATCTGTACATAAAATTGCAGTTCTAGGAATAGAAATAGTAATATTTGGATATTTTTTTCTAAGTTTATATTTTTTAATTAATAAATCAGTAAAAGCAAGTCCACGTGCTTTTCCACCAATATAACCTTCTCCAATTCGGGTAAAAATTGTGTAATCATCAAAAGTACTTTGTTCAAAAGTTGTAATAACCCCACGTCCAGCATTTTGCCTATAGCTTGAAATAGCATAAATTAAAAACCGTCTGATTTCTTCAATATTTTTAAAATCGTTTACTGTTAAGTATTTGAATTTACTAGCAAGAGCAAACAAAGACCTTGAGTTTAGCCATTTTGTAATGTGATTTTGTTTTACATGAAATTCTAAGCTTGATTCAGGCAAGTTTGGTAATAATTCTTGAAAAGCCTTTAAACTAGAAGCTGTACATATAATTTTATCTTGTTTAGGGTCGTAGAAATGAAAACTTCCTAACTGCAAATTTTTGATAATAAAGTTTCTTAGTTCTAGAGAAATATTTTTTGTGTATTTTCCAATAAAATCAATACCTATTTTTTCAGCATATTCTTTATTTTCGGCTTCAGAAGAAAGCAATAGTATTGGCATAAACTCATCTACCTTTTTAATATGTTCAGATAGTTTAATTCCTGCTTTTGGGTCTATATTTTCATCAATTTTAAAACGGACATCAGAAAAAACTCCTAAAATTTTTTCGCTATATTTATTAAATAACTCTAATGCTTGATTGTAGTTTGTTGCTAACATAATTTTAGGTCGCCCACGCATTCTTAAATTACGCAAATGTTCGTTTGGTGCTTCTACAGCGGCTCGCTTTGATTGAACGAAAAATATTTTATATAAAATTGGTAAGATACTTGAATAATATCTAATGCTGTCTTCAACCAAAATCACTGCTTGAACACCCATTTCAAGTATGTCGTGAGCAGCGTTCATTTTATCTTCAACAAGTTTTATAATTGCCAAAAGCAAATCAGGATTACCTAACCAACAAAAAACATGATCAATAGCCGAGAGGTCTTCTTTTTCGATTTTCAGCATTATTTCTCTCGAAAATGGAGTTAAAGCAACTATAGGAATTTTATCATATTGTTTTTTTATTTGTCTTGAAAGTTCAAAAGCATTTGCGTTTTTAATATTTAACATGGTGATAACCAAATCAATATCTGTTTCTTCAAGCTTTTGAAATGCTTTTTCTGCACTATCCACACGAATAAACATTGGAGGATATCTTAATCCTAAACTCATATATTCATTAAAAATTTGCTCATCTATTCTACCATCTTCTTCTAACATAAAGTTGTCGTAGTTGTTACAAATTAGCAAAACTTTTAGAATGCGTTTTTTCATTAATTTTGTAAAATTCGTATCTTGAAAATCATGATTAGAAAAATCAAAATTTGGATATAGTTTAGCTTGTTCTGAATTTTCCATAATATATTAATTGAGATTAATTTTCAAATATAACTATATAAAAATAATTTTGTTTGAATAAATCGGGAAAATTTTAATTGTTTTATTTTGGTTTATAGTTTTTTAGTAATAGATTTTCGCCGTCGTAAACTGCATAGCTAAAATTAAAAAGCCAGTCGCCTAAGTTTGTGAATAATGAATTTTTATTTAAAGAATATTGAAAAGGAATATGTCTGTGTCCAAAAATAAAATAATCTACTTTTTGATTTTCGAGTACATTTTTTGCATATTTTACCAACCATTCATTTTTATACTCAATTTTTTTGGGATATTTATGCTTTTTACGACTTGCTGATGACCATTTTGTGGCAATTCTAAAAGATATGGAAGGGTGAATTAGCTTAAACATAAATTGCATTAATTTTGAAGAGAATATTTTTTTCAAAAAGTTATATTTTCTATCATAAGGTCCAAGTCCATCGCCATGAGCTATGTAAAATATTTTACCATTTATTTCTTTAAAACTTCCATTTTTCAAAACTTTTGCTCCAATACTTTCTTCTATATAGCCAAAAGTCCACATGTCATGATTTCCTAGATAATAATAAATTTCTATGCCAGACTCGGACAATTCTCTAAGTTTTGAAAAAATTTGAAAAAAACCACGTGGTACTAAGTATTTATATTCAAACCAGAAATCAAAAATATCACCACATAAATGTAATTGGCAGGCATCATTTTTAATCTCGTCCAACCATGATATCATTAGTTTTTCGCGATAAGAGGAAGTGTATTTATCATAATCAATTCCAAAATGCGAATCAGAAACAAAATATATTTTATTTTTTTCTTTCAAACTAATACTAAGAAAATTTAAAAAATCGCTTCAAAGATAAGTTAAAATGTTTTGAGATTTTAATTTTAATTTAATTTATCTAAAATTTCACTATAATCATCTGTATTTATTACAAGATTTCTATTTGTATCTATTAATATAAAGCTTGGAATTGATTTTATGGCATATATTTTAGTAACAGGACTTTCCCAAGCTTTTAAATCTGATAAATTTATATATTTTTCCAAAGCATTGTTTTTTACTATAGCTTCCCATTTTTCTTTTGTATTGTCCAAGGCTATTAAAATCAAAACCACTTCATTATTTTTTAATTTTTCGCTAAGATTAATAATGGCTTTTAGTGATAACTTATTCCATGATGACCAAAAAGCAAGCACAATATTTTTATTTTTAAAATCAGATAATGAAACTCTATTTCCGTTTATATCAGGTAAATCGAAATCTAAAACAGGTTTTCCAATCTCTAATTTTGCATATTCTCTATTAAATTGTTGTTGGCGTAAACTTTCTTTTGAAATTTCGGATTTTAATAGTGCAATTTGCTGAAAATCAGGGTTGTGTTTTTTTAATTCATCTAATACAAATTGGAAAATTTCTAAATCATTTTCTATTATTAAAATTGGAGAAATGCTAACATATTGATACAAAGCAAAATAAATAATTACAGATTTGTGATGTGTTTTAATAAAATTAATTAAAAAATCTTTGTCATTTTCGTACATTTCTCTTGCTTCAGTATTTAATATGTTACTTAGGGAGTCCACATTATAGTTAGGAGTTTTATAAGCTGAAACTAAGAGGTCGTTTATTTCATTTAATCTTTTTGTGCTTTTCATTAAGTGCATATTCAAATCTTTTAGAAATCCGCTTTCTTCAGAACCTTGTATAGTGTAGCTTGTTAATATATCAGGATAATTTGCATTAATTTCAATTTTATCATTTGGTTTTAGTCTTAAATAAATAAAGTTTTTCTCATCAATTTTTAATCTATAAAAACAAGTTTGTAAAGAATCAATTTTGAAATTAAACTCTCCATTTTTATTTGTGTTGCTTGCTGCAACAGTAGTTACTTGACCAGGCAATAACATTTCTAAAGAAATTTCTTGGTTTTCAGCATTTGTGATTTTACCAAAAATTTCAACTTTTTGTTTATTTTTATTATTACATGAATTAATAAAAGGCATTAAAAAAACAAGAGCCATTGCTATAAATCTTAGAGATTTATTAAATAAGTATGTGTTATTAGTTTTCATTTTATATTTTTGCAAAAAAAATGTTTTGAAAGTTTTTACAAATATAAACGAAAATATTCCAAAGAATAGTGTTGTAAGCATAGGATTTTTTGATGGAGTTCATAAAGGTCATGTTTATTTGTTGAAACAGCTAATAAACGAAGCAAATTTAAAGAATCAAGAAGAGCTTGTAATAACGCTTTGGCCTCACCCTGCAAAATATTTTGGCAAAAGTTTAAGTTTATTAAATAGTCTTGATGAAAAACTTAAACTTATTGAAAATCTTGGGATTAGAAATGTTTTAATTTTAGATTTTAATTCAGAATTAGCATCTTTATCAGCAGATAAATTTGTAGAAAAAATTTTACTGAATAAACTTTCATGTTCGTACATTCTTATGGGCTACAACAATAGTATCGGAAATAAAACATTAGTTTCAAAACCTGAAAGTGAATTTGCAATACCTGTTAAACGCTTGGATAAGTTTGAGTTTGGAGATTTTAATAATATTAATTCTTCACAAATTCGGGAATGTATAAGCAAAGGAAATATGGAGCGAGCTAAAGAAATGTTGGGTTATAATTATAAGATAGATGGAAAAATAATCAGTGGTTATAAAATTGGTCGCAAGCTTGGATTTCCTACAGCAAATTTAGAGCTTTCTGATTATGACAAAATACAACCTGCAAATGGAGTTTATATTGCTAAAGCTCATTTTGATGGGAATTTTTTTCCTGCAATGTTTAGCAAAGGTATGCGTCCGAGTTTTGATGGCAAAGAATTGAGTTTGGAGTTTCATATTCCGAATTTTCAGGGCGATTTATATGGAAAACTAGTTGAACTTGAATTTTTTAAGAAAATAAGAGACGAAGAAAAATATGAAAATATTGAAGATTTGATAGCACAAATTAAAAAAGATCAAATAGAAACTTTAGACTATTTTTCAAAAAATTTGTGAGTTTAAATAAAAACATATAATTTTGCATTTCAATTAAAAAAAATAAAATATAATCATGGACGAATTAGTTAGCTCATTAGCATACAAAATTAAAGATATTAACTTAGCCGATTGGGGTCGTAAAGAGATAGAAATTGCAGAAAAAGAAATGCCAGGTTTAATGAGCATTCGCAAAAAGTATGCAGATGAAAAGCCATTGAAAGGAGCTCGCATTACAGGTTCTTTGCATATGACTATTCAAACAGCGGTTTTAATAGAAACTTTAAAAGAACTTGGAGCAGATGTAAGGTGGGCAAGTTGCAATATTTTTTCTACTCAAGATCATGCGGCAGCAGCAATAGCTCAAGTTGGTGTTCCTGTTTTTGCATGGAAAGGTGAAACTTTAGAAGAATATTGGTGGTGTACTTTACAAGCACTTTCTTTTCCGGGCGGTTTAGGTCCAAATTTGATAGTAGATGATGGTGGTGATGCAACTTTAATGGTACATAAAGGATATTTTGCTGAGAAAGATGCAAGAATTTTGGATAAAACACCAGAGAGTAATGAAGAAAAAATAATTTTAGAAACCTTAAAAAAAGTTTTAGCTCATGATAATTCTAAATGGGCTAGAACTGTAAAAGATTTGAAAGGAATTTCTGAAGAAACAACAACAGGAGTTCATCGTTTATATCAAATGATGGAAAAAGGCGAGCTTTTAGTTCCAACCATTAACGTAAACGATTCTGTAACAAAATCAAAATTTGATAATCTTTATGGTTGTCAAGAATCTTTGGCAGACGGAATAAAAAGAGCTACTGATGTTATGATTGCAGGCAAGGTAGTTGTAGTCTTAGGTTTTGGTGATGTTGGAAAAGGTTGTGCACGCTCTATGAAGGGTTATGGAGCAAGAGTAATTGTTACAGAGATAGACCCAATTTGTGCTTTGCAGGCAGCAATGGAAGGTTTTGAGGTGGCAAGGGTAGAGGATACATTTGCTGAAGGAAATATTTATGTTACAACTACAGGTAATAAAGATGTTATTACTCTTGAGCATATGAAACAAATGAAAGACCAAGCTATAGTATGTAATATTGGTCATTTTGATAATGAGATTCAAGTAGATAAACTAAATGAATATTCAGGTGCAAAAAGAACAACAATAAAACCACAAGTTGATAAATATACTTTTGAAACTGGAAATTCTATATTTTTATTAGCAGAAGGGCGTTTAGTAAATTTAGGCTGTGCTACCGGTCATCCTTCTTTTGTTATGAGCAATTCATTTTCTAACCAAACATTAGCACAATTAGATTTATGGAAAAATAAATATGAAATTGGTGTTTATAGATTAGCAAAACATCTTGATGAGGAAGTTGCTCGTTTGCATTTAGAACAAATAGGAGTGAAGCTAACCAAACTTACGCAAGAGCAGGCAGATTATATTGGTGTTCCTGTTGAAGGACCATTTAAACCCGAGCATTATAGATATTAAAAAAACAATTGATATTTACAAAAAAGACTGATTTAAAAATTGGTCTTTTTTTGTTTAAAAAGTATTAAAAACGCTTAATTTATTTCCAAATTCTAAATAAGTTGCATATTGTAGCACAGGATATTTTGAAGGACCATTTACAACACTCCCGTCCATTAGCAAGAATTTAGATTCACAATGTCGGCAAACTAAAAATAAGCCTGTTGAGTCCACGTCTAAAATAGAACTTGGATTTGACGGTTCGTAAGGGCAGTTTCTTTCATATGCTCTATAAGAATCTGCGTATTCACAATATAGAATAATTCCTTTTACACCACCAGTAAGGTAAAGAAAATTACCGGGAGTTTTTACTTCGAAATATTGTGGCATATCTAAGTAAATAGTAAAGTCCACGTAAGCATATGGGATACGTTCTTCGTGATTGCAGGCAGGAATTATTGTTAAAAAACTAACAAATGTGAAAAAAATTATTATTTTTGTAAAAATTACTTTCATTTTTAATTTTAATATTTATGGCAAAGTTAAGCAAAATAATAAAACATCTATTAATAATTTCTTTTGTTTTAACATCATTAACAAGTTTTAGTCAAAATGGACGCAGTATTGACAATGAAAAATATATGAAGTCAATACAAACTAAGCGTTATCGCCCTTCGCGAGAAGAAAAGCGTGTTATGCAAATAGAAAAAGCTGTTAAAAAAAAGGAAGCAAAAAAAAAGAAAAGAGATGCTCGCTTACATAAAAAAGCTGTAAAAAAGCACAACAAACTAATAAATGGAGGTGGAAAAGATTTGGTAAATGGCAAACGAACATATAAAAGGATGAAAAAATCTCGAAAAGCGGCAAAATATACTAAGTGATAAAACATGTAATTTATCTTGTTTTTAAGTGCTTATGTATATCTTTTAAAAAAATAAATTATTTTAGTTGTGAAAATTTTGGTGAATAAAAAAAACTATTCTATTTTTACGCTTTTTCTTAATTAGTGTAAAGATTGTTTAAAGTAAAACTTTATTATGATACGAAAATTACTGTTTATTTTGATTGCACTTGTTACGAGTGCAGGGTTGTATGCACAGTCAGCGGGTACCTTGAGTGGTAAAATTACTGATGCATCAACAGGTGAGCCAATCCCGTTTGCGAACGTGTCGATTGAAGAAAGCGGAAATGTTATTACTGGTGGTATGACAGATTTCGATGGAAACTATTCTATTAAGCCAATTCCCGCAGGAAGATTTACAGTTTCTGCTTCTTATGTTGGTTATGCAACTTTGCAATATACAAATGTGCAAATCATTGCGGGTAAGATAGTTTATCAAAATTTTGATTTAAGTCCCTCGGCAGAGATTTTGGCTGAAGTAGAAATTAAAGAATATAAAGTTCCCTTGATTTCTAAAGACCAAACAAGTTCGGGTGGAACTGTAACTTCGGAGGATATTGCAAAAATGCCTGGACGTTCAGCTGCTGCCGTTGCTACTACTGTTGGAGGTGTTTATACCGAAGACGGTGAAGTTGGTAGTATTCGTGGAGCTCGTTCAGAAGGAACAGTTTACTATGTTGACGGAGTTAAAGTTAGAGGTAGTTCCGCAGTTCCAAAATCTGCTATAGAGCAAGTAACAGTTATTACTGGTGGTTTGCCAGCTCAATATGGTGACGTTACTGGAGGTGTTATTAGTGCAACAACTAAGGGCCCTACTTCTCAGTTTTATGGTGGTGGTGAAGTTGTTACCTCACAGTATTTAGATCCATATGGTTATAATCTTGCTGCTATTATGGTATCAGGACCAATTTGGACTGTTACTGAAAAAGGCGAGTCAAATAGAAAAAGAACAGTAGCAGGATTTTTACTTGCAGCTGAAGGTAAATTAATTAAAGATGGTGGACCATCAACGGTTGGTGAGTGGAGAGCAAATGCTGATGTTTTAGAGGATATTAGAAATAATCCTTTACGTTTAGTAGAGTCTCAAAGTGGTAATATTATTTATCAAAATTCAGACTACTTGCAAAAAGACGCTTTTCAAAATTATAAAACAAGAGCTAATGCAGGAGGTAAAGGTGCTAACGTTGCTGCAAAAATCGACATTTCTCCTGTTAGAGATTTAAACTTTACAATTGGAGGAACTCTAGATTATAGCATGGGTAGAGTATATAGCTATGGAAATCAGCTATTTAATTCGCATAATAATGGGAATTACAAATCTAGCGCTTGGAATACTTATGCACGTATTACCCAAAAGTTTAGAACTGATGATAGTGGAGAAAAACAATCTTTAATTAAAAATCCATATTATACAATACAATTTGACTATTCAAGAACTGCAAGTAATCAATTTAATGATGCATTTAAAGATAATTATTTTGAATACGGTCATATAGGGACTTTTAATACAGTGTCAGAGAAATATTATATTTGGGATACTGACTCTGCTACAGGTTTAACAGGTAATTTGTTTGAAACATATTTTTACAGAATTACTGATTTTACAGCAGACGCTCAGCATAAAGATTTAGCTAGATATACAGAACAATATTTTGACTATTTCTCGGATTATTATTATAAAGACGAAGACCATATGTTGAGTTATGGTGGCTTATTAAATGGTATGGGGGCTCCTTCAATTTATGGAATGTATGCAAGCCCTGGTAATCCTTATGCTAGTTATAATAAATCAGAAGCTACTCAATTTAGAGTATCTGCTTCAGGAACAGCTGACGTTGGTTCGCACGAGATAAGTTTAGGTTTTGAATTTGAACAAAGAAACGATTCTTATTTTGCTGTAGCACCTTTTGGTTTATGGACTTTGGCTCGTAGGTTAACTAATAATCATATTATTGAGAAAGACGTTACTAAACCAATAATATATTATGATGATCAAGGAAACTTTTTAGATACTATTGATTATCCACGATTATATAACGCTAAGGGTCAATCTTTGTTTGATAAAAACTTTAGAGAGCATTTAGGTTTAGAAATAAATGATTTAACATGGTTAGACGTTGATTCTTATGACCCATCTACTTTTGATATTTCTTGGTTTAGTGCAGAAGAGTTGTTTAACCAAGGAAGTCCTGTAGTTGCATATTATGGATATGATTTTAAAGGAAATAAAATACATAATAAACCAACATTTGATGATTTCTTTAATCAAACAGACAGTAGAGGTTATAAAACTCGTCCTATCGCTCCATTTGAACCATCTTATGTAGCAGGTTATATTCAAGATAAGTTTGCTTTTAAAGATCTTATATTTAATATAGGTGTACGTGTTGACCGTTATGATGCTAATCAAATGGTTTTAAAAGACCAATATTTATTACATGATGCTTATAGACTAAGTGATACTGATGAAAAAGGATTGTTGGCAAATACAGTTCATCCTGATAATATTCCTGATAATGCTGTTGTTTATGTTAATGATTTATCAAATCCAACAGCAGTTAATGGTTATCGTGTTGGAAATATTTGGTATAATGCAATTGGTTCAGAAATTGAAAATCCAAATGTTATTGCATCACCAAACGGTATTGCTCCTTATTTAATAAATCCTAAAGAGGAATTAAACTCAAAAGCTTTTGAAGACTATAAACCACAAATAGTTGTTATGCCACGTGTTTCTTTCTCTTTCCCAATATCTGACGAAGCTTTATTTTTTGCTCACTATGATATCTTATCAAAGCGTCCTTCATATGCAAATAGATTAAATCCAATTGAATATTTATATATTAGACAAATGAATGCTGGTTTATTAAATAATCCAAATTTGAAAACAGAAAGAACAATAGATTATGAATTAGGTTTCCAACAAAAATTAGGAAACACTTCTGCATTAAAACTTTCAGCATTCTATCGTGAAATGCGTGATATGCAACAGGCAATTGCTGTTTATGGTGCTTATCCTGCAACTTATTACACATATGGTAATATTGACTTTGGAACAGTTAAGGGCTTTGGTATTAGTTATGATATGAGACGTACAGGAAATGTAACTTTAAGAGCCTCATATACTTTACAATTTGCAAATGGAACTGGTTCAAGCTACGAATCAGGTGCTGCAATTGTACAGTCTGATAAACCAAATTTAAGAACTACTTTACCTTTAGATTTTGACCAAAGACATAATTTAGCTGTAACTATAGACTATAGATACGGAGGTAAAATTTCTGGTGTACCTTATAATGGACCAAAAATTGCTGGAAAAAGTATTTTAGCAAACACTGGTGTTAACTTTGTTATAAATAGTGGTTCCGGTTCGCCTTATACAAAACGAAATAGACCTAATAATGGTGTTGTTGTTGGTAACTTAAATGGTTCGCGTAAACCTTGGCGTACAACAATAAATATGCGTTTAGACAGAGATTTTAGAATAAAACTAGCCGATAAAAAAGAGGATGGTTCTAAAGAAAAATATAGCTATTTGAACGCATATTTAGAAATATCTAACTTATTGAACACTAAAAATGTACTTGGCGTTTATTCATATACAGGTAATCCAGATGACGATGGTTTCTTGAATTTTGCTGACTATCAAACATCTATTGCTACACAAAACGATGTTGAGGCATTTAGAAACTATTATTCAATGTATATTAATTCTCCTTATAACTATAGTATGCCTAGAACTATAAGATTAGGTGTTCAATTCAGTTTTTAATTGTTAAATTTTAGATTATAAAAAATAGATATGAAAAATCTTAGAAAAATACTAATTTTAGCTCTTCTGATAACGATTTCTAACATCATGTTAGCCGACAAGTGGAAAGGTGAACCAAGACCTGCTCACAAGAATGAAAATCAAAGAGCAATTGCAGGTTGCGAACCTGCAAAAGTATCGACAGAAATGGCTATAAATAATGTTAGAGCTTTAATCCATACCGGTGGAGATATGTGGTGGGATATTTTTGGAACTAGAAATGCTGCATACGAAGTTCCTGCAGGTAGTGGTTGTCATGCTTTATTTGCCGGAGCTATTTGGGTTGGTGGAAAAGACGCTAATGGACAATTAAAACTTGCTGCACAGCGATTTCGTCAAGATGGAATTGATTATTGGCCTGGTCCCCTTACAACAGATGGATTGGCTTATGTAAGTCCAGAAATTTGTACAGAATATGATAGACATTTTTATATAACAAAAGCAATTGTAAAAGAATTTAGAGAGTGGTGGAAATGTACTCAAGATCCGGAATGTGATGAAACTATTGATTTTGCAGAGTATCAAATCCCAGAGATTATTTTAAATTGGCCTGCACATGGTCCTGAAGGTGGATACGCCTATAATCTTGCTCCTTGGTGGGACGTAGATGGTGATGGTGTGTATAATCCTCTTAATGGTGATTTCCCATATTATGAGTTCCCTAGCGAAGGAATTACTAATGACCCGGATTGCCATCGCCCACGCGGACAGGCTTCGAGATTATTCGGAGACCATACCTTATGGTGGGTTTATAATGATAAAGGAAATATTCATACCGAAACTGGCGGTGCTGCTATTGGAATGGAATTTAGAGCTCAATATTTTGCTTTCTCAACAAATGACGAGCTTAATGACATGACATTCGCTAATTATAATATTATAAACCGTTCAACATATATTTTAACAGATACTTACTTTGGAGTTTGGACAGATGCCGATTTAGGTTATCCTAATGATGACTATACAGGTTGTGATGTTCAACGTGGTTTAGGATATATGTATAATGGTGATGATTTTGATGAATCTGCTAGTGGACACAATGGATACGGTTCTCAACCACCAGCAATTGGAATTGATTTCTTTGAAGGGCCTTATCAAGATCCTGACGGTAAAGATAATTCAACTTCTTATGATACAATTAATGGTGTGAAAATATTAAATTGTAATAAAGGTGATATTATGAATGGTAATATCAATGGTTTAAATTTCCAAGATGGTGAAGTAGATAATGAAAGATGGGGTATGAGAAGATTCTTATATTTTAATAATAATACTGGAGGTAATCCATATACTCAGGATCCTCATACTGCACAAGAACATTATAATTATCTAACTGGATATTGGTTAGACAATTCCCCTCTTTGTTATGGTGGAACAGGACATAAATCTGGTGGTGGAGATCCAAATAACCCTACAAACTTTATGTTCCCCGGTAACCCATCAACTGACCCATGTGGTTGGGGATTAGGCGGTGTGCCACAAAACGAACCTTGGTCAGAAGAAACTGAAAATAACCCTCCTGATGATAGACGTTTCGTACAATCTGCTGGTCCTTTTACTCTAAAACCTGGACATGTTAATGATATTACAATTGGTGCTGTTTATGCCAGAGCTGCCTCCGGAGGTCCTTGGGCTTCAGTAGAAGCTGTTCGTAGAGCTGATGATAAAGCACAAATTTTATTCGAGAATTGTTTCCGCGTTCTTGACGGACCAGATGCTCCTGAATTAAAAATTATAGAATTAGATAAGAAATTTATTTTCCATATTTACAATAGACCAGGTAGTAATAACTATCTTGAGGCCTATGTGGAAAAAGACCCTGGAATTGTTTGTCATGCCGACATAGACCCTTGTGATGAATATTATCGTTTCCAAGGTTATCAAGTTTTCCAATATAAAGATGGTTCTGTAAGTATTTCTGATAGATATAATAATGCTAAAGTTAGAACTATATTCCAATGCGACCTTAAAGATGATGTATCGCAAATAGTAAATTATACTTGGTCGGATGAGCTAAAAGCAAACGTACCTGTAGAAGAAGTTAATGGACAAAATACAGGTATTAAACATACCTTTGTTGTTGAAAAGGATATGTTTGCTACGGGTGATTCTAAGCTTATAAATAATAGAGAATACTATTTTAGTGCTATTGCTTATGGTTATAACAACTCACTACTTTATAATCAATCAATTCAAGAAACATTTAATGGACAAAAGAAACCATATTTGGCAGGTAGAAATAATATAAAGAGATATATGGCTATACCTCATATGAACCATGCTGAAAATAATGGTACAATTATGCAGTCAGAGTATGGTGATGGCTTAGAAATAACAATGTACGAAGGACATGGAAATGCTAACAATATAATTGAGTTAACTGATGAAACTATTGATGAAATTATGAGTGGCTATCCATGGAAAGTTTCAAAGAGAGTTTACAAACAAGGAAAAGGTCCTATCAATGTGAAAATTATCGATCCACTAAATGTTCCAGAAGGTACTTATTATTTGAAGTTTAATCAAGATGTTGCAATGAACTCTTATGGTTTGTTGGGAACAACTAGAACATCTTTAATAGATATAGAATATAAACCGTTTGGATTTACTATCACCTTAGAGGATGGTAGAGAAATATCTTCAGACCTTGATGTACAGTATGGTATTGGTGACGAGCAATTATTAATGGATTTAGGTTTATCAATTACTATTGCTCAAGATAACTTCTCAGGAATTAATGATAAAAACACTTATCACAATGGATTTTTAGATGCTAAAATGATTTTTGAAGATGAAACAAAACCATGGTTATTGTTCTTGCCTGATGGTGATAATTTTGATGCTCTAAATTGGATTAGAGTTGGAACTTATACAAATCCTCAGGAGTTTGGTGGTTGTATTGATAAGCGTTATGATGACTATCTAAATAAAGATAATGATAAACATTTTGGTAAAATTTTAGGTGGAACTTGGGCACCTTACGTATTTACCCATTCTGGGCAGTATGGTTTATCATTAAAAGGTGCAATAGGGAATTCTGATTTAGGAAAATATGAACCTCTATCAAGTGTTGATTTAGTAATTACAAAGGATAAATCAAAATGGACTAGATCTTGTGTGGTTGAAATGCATGAAAACGAATATAGAGAGGATAATTGTGGTTTCCCTGTAGAAATAACATCAGCATTAGTGCCATGGTTAAATTATCAATCTATCGGTAATGCACATAAATTTACTTTAAGAAAATCTCCTTCTGTTGACAAAGAGGGTAAACCTCTTGATGATGGGACTTATGGCTTAAGTTGGTTCCCTGGTTATGCTATTGACCACAGAACAGGTGAAAGACTAAATATAGTCTTTAGTGAAGACTCTTGGTTAGCAGATGATAATGGTACAGATATGATATGGAATCCTTCATCTGGGTTATACTCAGAGAGAGGCCCAGTATTTGGTGGGAAACATTATATATATATTATGGGACATAGTCAAAATCCGACTGCTCAAAACGTTGCTCCTGCTTATGATTCTTGTCAGTGGTTTTATAATAAGTTACTTGAATATGAACAAACCTCTTCAGCCAGTATGGCAAAACAAGTACTTAATAAAGCTTGGGCTTCGGCAATGTGGACGGCAATACCTATCACAAATCCTAATTATGATTTCTTAGCAACTGATGTAAGAATTAAACTTAGGGTTGGTACTCCTTATCACAAAGGGATGAATGATTTTGAAGTTGAAAATCCTGAAAATGATAATCTACCTTATTTCTCATTTACTACAGAGAATGTTAAAACTATAAAAAATCATAATGAAACCGCCGTAAATGCTCTAGACCTTATTAAAGTAGTGCCTAACCCATATTATGGTTCCTCTTATTACGAACATAATCAGTTAGATAATTACGTGAGAATAACTAATTTACCACAAAAATGCGTGATTTCTATTTATAATTCTGCTGGCATTCTAGTAAGAAAACTAGATAAAGATAATAATGACCCATTCCTTGAGTGGGATATGAAGAATACTTATGGTATTACTATTGCTAGTGGAGTATATATTGTACATATTAATGCACCAGGAATTGGAGAAAAAGTTGTGAAGTGGTTTGGTGCTTTACGTCCAATAGATTTAAATAATTTCTAAAATATTAAAATATAATAAATAAAATAGTATGAAAAATATATATTTAATATCAGTTCTGACGATTTTAATGGCGGGGTTTTTTAGTTCACTTGTATATGCAGGTAACGAACAACGTGCCGCATCCAACGGAACTTCAGAATTACAAATAAATCCATGGTCGCGTAGTTCTGGATGGGGAGACGCTAATGTCGCATGTGTTACTGGAGTAGAAGCAATGTATCAAAATATAGCCGGACTTGCAATGACACGTAGAACAGAATTAGTTTTCACAAATACTCAATGGTTAGTGGGAACAGGTGTGGTAATTAATAACGGAGGTTTTGCAACTAAAGTTGGTGAAACAGGTGTCTTAGGTTTAAGTGTGATGAATATAAACTGGGGTGATATAGAAATTACTACTGACGCTCTTCCTGAAGGTGGTGTTGGTTCTTACTCGCCAACTTATACAACCATTGGTTTATCATATGCACGTGAGTTCTCTAATAGTATTTTTGGTGGAGTTACTGTAAAAATGCTTAATGAAAGTATTTTTAACTTAAATGCTAGTGGCTTTGCTATCGATGCAGGAATCCAATATGTTACCGGACTTGGAAAAGATAAAGCAGGTAATAGAAATAGAGATAATCTAAAATTTGGAATTACTATGAAAAATGTTGGTAGTACAATGAAATATACCGGAGACGGTATGAGTTTTATGGGTTTCTCACCTGACGGAACTAATATGACTGTTGAAAATAGAAGCCAAGAATTTGAATTACCTTCTTTGATTAAAATTGGTTTTTCTTACTCCATTAGATTAGCTTCTAAAGTTGATGAGTTTAATGAAACTGTTAGTTCAGATCATAATTTAGTTATAGCTGGTAATTTTACTGCTAATTCTTACGATAAAGACCAGTTGCATTTTGGTTTAGAATATGGCTTTAAAGAATTATTCTTCTTAAGAGGTGGTTATATTTATCAAAGTGGTTTATTAGACCCAAATCCTGATAAAAGAACTACTGTATTTACTGGTCCAACTGCAGGTATTACTTTGCAAGTACCTGTGAATAAAGAAAATAAATCTGTTTTAGCTATTGATTACTCTTATAGATTTACTAATCCTTTCCAAGGGGTACATACTTTTGGAGCTAGAATAACTTTATAAAAAACTTCTCTAATATAAAATATTAAAAAACCGGCTTTGTCCGGTTTTTTTTATTCTAAGCAGATATAATTAGAAATTCTATCAAATACTTCTTGACTCAGTGCTTTTTGTTTTATCAATTCATCAAAGCTTGTGATTTCACCCTTAAACTCCCGATAATTTAAAATATTTAAAGTAATTTCTTTATTAATATAAGGGTGAGAAATTAATTCTTTATAATCTGCTTTATTAATATTTATTTTTTTAATTGGTCTTATATCCAAAACTAATTGAGCCTCAATACTTTCATATAGTTCTGGAGAAAAATCTTTAACCTCTTGAATTTGTTCTTTACTAATAAAACCACCTAATTTTTCACGATAAGTAACAATATTTTTAGAATAATACGGTCCAATTCCTTTTAATTTTTGAAATTCTAAAGCATCCGCAGAATTAATATATATTTTGATTTCTTCATTTTTGAAATTTATCTCCTTCCCTTGAATATTATCGCCTATTTGAATATATGGTTTTATTCTGTTAAAACATTGTTCATCAATTGTATATAGCTTTAACATATCTTCAGCCTCAAAAAAATCACCTCCTTTATTACGATAATTAATTATATTATTTGCTTGTTTATTAGTAAAACCTAATTTAAGTAAATCCGAATAGCTAACAGTATTTGGGTCAAAGCTAAATAGCTCATAATCTGGTTGTTTGTCAAAATTTTTGTAAGATTTATTATAAGAATAAGTTTTTTTCTCTATTTGTACATAATCTTTAATTGCATTATATTCTTCGTCTGTAATACCATAAACTTTCATTAAATCCTCTGTTTTCCAAAATTTATAAGCTTTTTCACGATAAGCAATTATTCCATCTACAGTTTTTCTTGATAAACCCATAAAAAGAAGTTCTTCTTTAGAAATTAAGTTAGGGTCAAAATTGTATCTTACTCCATTTTCCAAATCTGGTAAAGAATAGGATAAAAACTCATCAATTTCAGTTTCATATTTCGAAAAATCAAGTGTTTTTGGTTTTGCATAATTATTTACATAAATGCGCAATCCTATTATTACAAAAAGGATAATACATAAAACCAAAATTCCATTTCTTTCTCTTTTTGAGAAATTAAAATATTCTTTTACAAATTTTGACCAAAACGACTTCATTTTTTTATAGTTTTAATATACTCAAAATAAGATTTAACCTCTTTTTTCATAACCGGTGCTAATAATAATATAGCTATTAAGTTTGGAATTGTCATAAATGAAATTACTGTATCTACAAAATTCCAAACTAAGTCTATGCCCCAAATACAACCTAAAAACACAAAAATACTAAAAATATAATAATAAGGTTTAATTGCTTTATCTCCCCATAAATATTGAATTGCTCTTGAGCCATAGTATGCCCAAGCAATTATAGTTGAAAACGCAAATAGAAATAAACCAATACTTATAATATGTTTGGCAAGCCAACTTAAACCAATATGATCAAATCCTCTTTCAAAGCCTAAAATAGTCATATTTACCCCTTGCGTATCATTACTAGTCCAAGCTCCTGTTACAACAATTACTAAAGCAGTAAGTGTGCAAATAATAATTGTATCAACTAATGGCTCTAACGATGCAACAAGTCCTTCTTGCATGGGGTGTTCGGTTTTGGCGGCAGCATGAGCCATAGGAGCAGAACCCTGCCCTGCTTCATTTGAAAACAAGCCTCGTTTAACTCCCATTGTTATAGTTAAGATAAAAGAAGAACCCAAAAATCCTCCTGTTGCAGCAGTTCCGGTAAATGCATCTTTAAGAATCATTGAAAAAGCATCTGGAATTGATTTATAAAAAACTACAAGAACTATAATAGCAGATAAAAAATAAAAAACTGCCATTATTGGTACTAACCTAACCGTTACTTCTGCTATTCTTTTTAAACCTCCAACAATAATTAATAAAACCAAAAGTGCTATAATAATTCCTGTTATATATTCAGGAATATTATAACTTGATTGCATAGAATCTGCTATTGAGTTAGCTTGTGCTAAATTTCCTGTACCAAAAGAGCATAAAACTGCGGCAAAAGCAAAAATCACAGCAAAATATTTTGAGTATTTTCCTAATTTATCTTTAAGACCGTACTCCATATAATACATTGGTCCGCCCGAAACCGAGCCATCAGCGTTTGTTATTCTATATTTTAATGCTAAAGTACATTCAACTAGTTTTATCATCATTCCAAGAAAACCAACAACCCAAATCCAAAAAATTGCACCAGGTCCACCCCAATGTATAGCTAAAGCAACTCCAACAATATTGCCTGTGCCAACGGTTGCCGACAATGCTGTTGTTAATGCTTTAAAAGAAGAAACATCTCCTTTTGTTTTTTTAGTAGAGTATTTTCCTGAAACAATTTTTAGGGCATGCCCAAATTTTGATACTTGTAAAAATTTTAAATAAAATGTGAAAAATAAACCAGTTGGAATCAATATTAATAAAATTGCATAGCCTCCTATATATTCATTATATGCTTTTAATATAGTGTTTAAAAAGTCCATAACATTTACATTAAATCTTTAATAAAAAATGCACCAATAGCAACTGCACCAATAGCAATAGGAGCCACCCACTTAATAATAAAAACAATAGAATTTAAAACAATAGGATTTACTTTACAGGATAATTTTACTTCGTCTATAAATTTAGATTTACCAAGATACCAGCCTGTGAAAATAACTATTAATAAAGCACCAAAAGTTAATAAAATATTGGCTGAAACATAATCTGCCAATCCAAAAATAGTTTTATCGAATAATTTAACATTTTTTAATGGACCAAAGGATAAAGTGCAAAATATTCCAAGAATGCTTATGGAAATAGTCGCAATTAATGTTGCTTTAAGTCTAGAAATTTTAAAATCTTCTTTAAAATAAGCAACAACAACTTCTAAAACAGAAATAGTGCTGGTTAAGGCTGCCAAAAATATTAGAACAAAAAATAAAATTCCAAAAACATAACCTCCAGGCATAGATTGAAAAATTCCAGGTAAAGTTATAAATACTAAACCCGGGCCGCCAGTGCTTTCGCCTCCTAATGCAAATAAAGCTGGAAAAACCATAACTCCGCTTAAAATTGCAATTATTGTATCTGCTGCTGCAACTTGGAAAGAGGTCCCTAACAATGGAGTATCTTTGCGAATATATGAGCCATATGTAATTAAGGCACCCATTCCTATACTAAGAGAAAAAGCCGCTTGTCCTAAAGCCATTAAAACAACTTTAAAAGTGATTTTACTAAAATCAGGCTTAAATAAAAATTCTAATCCTTTTGATGCTCCAGGCAAAGTTAGACTTCTAACACAAACTGCAATTATTAAAACTAAAAGTAAAGGCATTAAAATTTTACTGGCTTTTTCTATTCCTTTACTAACGCCTCTAAAAACAATAAAAGCTGTTATCGCCATAACTACAATTTGCCATAAAATTGGATGAAAAGAACTTGCAGTAAAATTATTGAAGTCATTACTTAATTGCCCATGTGTTTTGCCTGAAAATGAATTTTTAAAAGCTTGAAAAATATACTCTAAAGTCCAGCCGGAAACTGTGCTATAAAATGCTAAAATTACAAAAGCTGCAATTATGCCCATTAAACCAACAAGCCACCAAGAGGTTTTAGGAGCAAGTTTGCGAAACGAACCCATAGCATTTGAGCCAGAACGTCTTCCTATAACAAACTCCGACATCATTACTGGAATACCAATAATGATAACAAAGAAAATATAAATTAATAAAAATGCTCCACCGCCATTTTCACCTGCTATATATGGAAAACGCCATATGTTCCCTAAACCAACAGCAGAGCCAACAGCTGCAACTATAACTCCAAATTTACCTGAAAAACTATCCCTTTTTTGATTTGACATAAAAATAAATTTTAGAACCTTTTATCAAGCTATTAATTAAAATAATTAATAACAATACTTTGATTTTCAAAAATAAAAAAAATATTGATACTTTTTATAAAACAAAGCTTTTAATTTTATTACATGTTTTAAAACTTAAATTTGGTAATTTTTCATAAATTCCAAAAATTGCAGAACCAGAACCAGACATTTGTGCATAAACAGCCCCTTTTTCGTATAATTCTTCTTTTATTGCTCCTAAATTTGGAAATTCTATGAATAAGTTTTTTTCAAAATCGTTGCTAATACAACTTTTCCATTGATTTAAGGGTAATTTAATCAAAGATTTTAAACTTTGTTCCCAAGCCTTAGGTTTACAGTTTTTGTAGGCCTGAGCAGTATTAATATGTACATCTGGCAAACATAAAACTAAGTGTTTCCCACTTAAATTTAAAGAAATTTCGGAAAATTTATTCCCTAAACCTTGGGCAAAAACTGCTTTATTTTTAATAAAAAATGCACAATCAGCTCCTAATTTTGAAGCATAAAACTCCAACTCATCTTCTGATAAGCTCAAATTAAATAATTTGTTTAATAAAATTAAACTGTGTGCAGCATCTGAAGAGCCTGAACCTAAGCCACTTCCATAAACAACGTTTTTGTATAAAATAATTTTTACAGGACTTAGATTATATTCATTTTTTAAAAGCTTATAAGCCTTATAGCACAAGTTATCTTCGTATTTGCAATCAATTTTTTTTCCTAAATTAATTAATTCAAAATTTTCTGCTGGAATAATTTCTAAAATATCTTTATAGGGAATAGGATAAAATACTGTCTCAATATTGTGGAAACCATCCTGCCGTTTAGAAACAATATTTAAACCTATATTAATTTTGCTATTAGGAAAACTAATCATTTTGTAAAATTAAAATTATTTTCTAATAAAATAAATTTTTGCATAATTTTTCAATTTATAATACCAAAACAAGGATAAAGCTAATAAAAACAAGTGTATTTTTTTTATCTTTGCAGAAATTTTACATTATGGGAAACATTGTTGCAATAGTAGGCCGTCCAAATGTTGGAAAATCAACACTTTTTAACAGGTTAATTGAAAGACGAGAAGCTATTGTTGATGATATTAGCGGTGTAACTAGAGATAGACTTTATGGACACTGTGAATGGAATGGAAAAATATTTTCAGTTGTTGATACTGGTGGATATATTAAAAACTCAGAAGATGTTTTTGAAAAGGAAATTGCACGACAAGTTATAATAGCTGTTGAAGAAGCAGATGTAATAATTTTTATGGTTGATGTTCTTGCAGGATTAACCGACTTAGATGCTTCCGTGGCTGAATTATTAAGAAAATCACAAAAACCAGTGATACTTACAGCAAATAAAGTTGATATAAATGCCAGACTAATTGATACTTATGAATTTTATAATTTAGGCTTAGGTGAGATTTTTTCTGTCTCGGCTATAAACGGCTTGGGAACTGGTGAACTGTTAGACGAAGTTGTTAAAGTTTTGCCCGAAGATGCTAATATTGAAGAAGATGAGCTTCCCCGAATTACAATAGTAGGTCGCCCAAATGTTGGAAAATCATCTTTGACTAATGTGCTTATTGGTGAAGAAAGAAATATAGTAACAGATATACCAGGTACCACTCGCGATGCTATAAATACAAGATATAATAAATTTGGATTTGACTTTATGCTTGTTGATACAGCCGGACTTAGAAAAAAATCTAAAGTGAGCGAGGATTTAGAGTTCTATTCTGTAATGAGATCAATTAGAGCTATAGAAAATTCTGATTTATGTTTACTAATGATAGATGCAACACAAGGATTTGAAGCCCAAGATCAAAATATTTTAAATCTTATTCGTAAAAATAAAAAAGGAATAGTAATTTTAGTTAATAAATGGGATTTAATTGAAAAATCAACTAATACATTAAAAGAATATCAAAAATCTATAATGGAAAAAATTGCTCCTTTTAATGATATACCAATTTTATTTATTTCGGCTTTAACAAAACAAAGAATACATAAAGTAATAGAAACTGCATTGACAGTTTATGAAAACCGTAAGCAACGTATCCCTACTGCTAAATTAAATGAAATTATGCTTCAAGCAATTGAGGATTTTAGCCCACCTTCAATAAAAGGTAAATATATAAAAATCAAATATGTAACTCAATTGCCAACACCAACTCCGGTTTTTGCCTTTTTTGCCAACTTGCCTCAATATATAAAAGAGCCGTATAAAAGATATTTGGAAAATAAGCTAAGAGAAAATTTTAATTTTACAGGCGTTCCTATAGTTCTTGTTTTTAGAGGGAAATAGTTAATTAATATTCAAAAAATTGTAAATTTGCATATAAAAATTAAAAAATGATTGAGAAAATAAACAAAATACTTTCAGAAGTTCAAGAATTTAATCCTAAAGATATTCAAGAAATAGAAGTTTTTAGAATAGAATATTTGTCAAAAAAAGGAAAAATTTCTGCACTTTTTGATGAGTTTAGAAATCTTGATGCAGAGCAAAAAAGAGAAGTTGGAGTAAAAATAAATATTTTAAAACAAACAGCTACAGAAAAGTTAAATCAACTTAAAGAACAGCTTTTTGTGGATAATACTGGTAAAGTAGATATTGATTTAACCAGACCAAGTGAAGCTATAAAATTAGGAGCAAGGCATCCACTTTCTGTTGTGCATAATCAAATTATAGAAATTTTTACAAAATTGGGTTTTTCTGTTTCAGACGGACCTGAAATTGAAGATGATAATCATAATTTTGCTTTATTGAATTTTCCTGAGCATCATCCTGCACGTGATATGCAAGATACATTTTTTATTTCTGAGGATATGAATGTTCTTTTACGAACTCATACTTCATCTGTTCAAGCTCACGAAATGACAGAACAAAAACCACCTATACGTAGCTTATCGCCTGGTAGAGTTTATAGAAATGAAGCTATTTCAGCTCGGGCTCATTGTCTTTTTCATCAAGTAGAAGGTTTATATATAGATAAAAATGTTTCTTTTGCTGATCTTAAACAAACATTAGAGATTTTTGCTAAAGAAATGTTTGGTGAACATACAAAAATAAGATTACGACCATCATATTTCCCTTTTACTGAACCTTCGGCAGAAGTTGACGTTAGTTGTAGCCTCTGCGGCGGAAAAGGTTGTACAGTTTGTAAATATACAGGTTGGTTAGAAATTTTGGGCTGTGGAATGGTTGATCCAAATGTCCTCGAAGCAAGTGGAATTAATTCAAAAATTTGGTCAGGCTTTGCTTTTGGAATGGGAATAGAAAGAATTACTATGTTAAAATATGGAATAAAAGATTTAAGACTATTTTTTGAAAATGACATTAGATTTTTAAACCAATTTATATCTGCAATTTAGAAAATGATTTTAAATCATATTGAAATTGGAAATAATAATAGTAATATTCTTGTAATCTTACACGGACTTTACGGAAGTGGTGAAAGTTGGACAAGAGTAGCAAATTTGTTAAGCGATAAATTTAAAATTTATTTACCAGATTTAAGAAATCATGGCGAATCTTTCCATAATCCATCTCATACTTACCCAGAACTTGTTGAAGATTTAAAATCTTGGGCTGATTATTTAGGCCTTGAAAAATTTAATCTTTTAGGTCATTCTATGGGTGGAAAAACTGCTATGTTTTTTGCAAATAAGTATTCACAATATATAAATAAACTTATTGTTGCAGACATCTCTCCCAGAAATTATTCTAATCTAATGCAACATGTTCCAAGTATTAATTTCCATTTGAATTTAATTTCAATGATGTTGAAACTTGAACCAGAAAAGTATAAATCTTATAGGCAAGTTGCGGAAAATCTTGTAAATTACGAAGAAAATATTAAAAATATTATCTTAAAAAATTTGACTAAAAAAGACGGTAAAATGTATTGGAAATTGAATTTACAGGCAATCTCCGATAACTTGCCAGAAATAATGAAAGGCTTGGATGCTGATGATTTTATTGAAAAAAAAATACTTTTGCCAACGCTTTTTTTAAAAGGAAGTTTATCAAATTATATTACTAATCAAGATTTTAAGCTTATAGAATTTATTTTTCCTAATTCTAAAATTGAAATAGTAGAAAATACCGGACATTGGTTACATTTTGAAAAACCACAAGAAGTTGCAAATAAAATTATTCATTTTTTATCTGATTAATTATGACAAAATTTAGACAAGAAAAAGATAGTATGGGTTTTGTAGAAGTCCCTGCTGATAAATATTGGGGAGCACAAACACAACGTTCACTCCAAAATTTTAAAATTGGTGGAAAAATGCCAATAGAAGTAATTTATGCTATGGCAATTTTAAAAAAATCTTGTGCTAAGGCTAATCAAATTAAGGGCGTTTTAAGTGAAGAAAAAGCAAAACTTATTGCTATGGTTTGTGATGAAATATGTCAAGCTAAACATGATGAGCAATTTCCATTAGTCGTTTTTCAAACCGGTTCTGGCACTCAAACAAACATGAACTTAAACGAGGTTATTGCAAATCGTGCACATGTAATAAATGGAGGAAAACTTAGCGACTCAAAAAAAATCTTACACCCAAATGATGATGTAAATAAAAGTCAATCTTCCAACGATACTTTTCCTTCGGCAATGAATATTGCTGCAAAAACTCTTATTGTAAATAAAACATTGCCTTCTCTTCGCCGACTTTACGAGGAATTTGTAAAATTATCAAAAAAGTTTTCTGATAAAATAAAAACTGGCAGAACTCATATGATGGATGCAACACCAATAAGTTTTGGTCAAGAGTTTTCAGGATATGCCGCACAAATAGAGTATGGGATTAAAACTTTAGAGAAAAGTTTAGACCATCTTTCTGAACTTGCTATTGGTGGAACTGCTGTAGGAACAGGACTAAATGCTCCCAAAGGCTATGATAAAGAAGTTTGTAAATATGTGTCAGAATATTCGAAAATTGAATTTAAAACAGCAAATAATAAATTTGAAGCTTTAGCAGCCCAAGACTCCATTTTAGAAACTCATTCTGCACTAAAACAAATTGCAACAGCAATATATAAAATTGCTAACGATTTTAGGTTAATGGCAAGTGGACCAAGATGTGGTTTAAACGAAATTTTTATACCTGAAAATGAACCAGGCTCATCGATAATGCCAGGAAAAGTTAATCCAACCCAAATCGAGGCAATTACAATGGTGTGCGCCCAAATTATTGGTAACGACCTCAGCATTACAACTTCTGCAATGAACGGACATTTTGAACTAAATGTTTTTAGACCTGTAATGATTAAGAATTTTTTAGAATCTGCAAATATTTTGGCTGAAGCATGTGATTCTTTCCTAGATAACTGCCTTGCAGGAGTTGAAATTAATGATAAACAAGTGCAAGAATATTTGAATAAATCTCTAATGACTGTAACAGCTTTAAATACTGCAATTGGATACGATAAAGCAGCAGAAATTGCCAAAAATGCTCATAATAAAGGAATTAGCTTAAAAAAATCTGCAATGCAAATTGGCATAATTTCAGAAAAAGACTTCGACAATATAGTTGACCCACGTAAAATGATATAATTTTTACGAATATTTATTATAAATTCCATAGAATATGTTAATTTTGTTTTTAAATTAATTGAAATGTGTGGAATTACAGGTTTTTATACTAAAAATAATCCAGATTTTGTAAGTAAGCAAGAACTTGACCTTATGACTTCTTGTTTGGTGCACAGAGGACCAGACGCAAAAGGTAGTTTTTATACCGACTTAATTGGACTTGGTCATCAAAGACTTAGTATTTTAGACCTTTCTGATGATGCAAATCAGCCAATGGAATCTCATTTTATGAGATATATTTGCGTTTATAATGGCGAAGTATATAATTTTAAAGAAATTGCAAATGATTTGAATATTGAATTTAAAACCAATACTGATACTGAAGTTATTATAGAAGCTTTTGCAGAATGGGGGATTACTTTTATAAATAAATTAAATGGAATGTTCTCCATTGGAATTTATGATAAACAAGAACAGATTTTATATATTTTTAGAGATAGAATAGGAATAAAACCTTTATATTATTACTGGGATGGAGAAAATTTTGCTTTTGCCTCAGAAATAAAATCTTTACTCCAAGTTAAACAAATACGCGAAGATAAACAGCTTAACAATTTTGCAATTTATGAGTTTTTGCATTTAGGTTATATCCCTGAACCCAATACAATATATTCAAATATCAGAAAATTTCCTAATGGACAAATTGGAATAGTTTCTCAAAATGGTTTTAGACTTGAATCATATTGGGATATAGAGGGTAGTATTAGACGAAATTTAATAAGCGACTTTCAAGAAGCAAAAGAAAGATTACATAACTTAATAAAATCTTCTGTGTCAATGAGTTTGCTTAGCGACGTGCCTTTTGGAACTTTTTTAAGTGGAGGAACAGACTCAAGTTTGCTTACTGCAATTGTTGCAAAAACTCATACCCAAAAATTAAATACTTTTTCTATTGGCTTTGAAGACCCACAATTTGACGAATCAAAATATGCGAAAAAAATAGCAGAATATTTAGGAACAAATCATCAAGAATACATCGTTTCGGAAACTGATGCTAAAAATATAATACTTGATATGTTAGATTTTTACGATGAGCCTTTCGCCGATTCATCTGCTATTCCAACAATGATTTTATCTAAATTTGCTAAACAATCTGTCGGTATGGTGCTGTCAGGTGATGGAGGTGATGAGCTTTTTCATGGCTATGGTTCATATATCTGGGCAAGAAGACTAGAAAAATTCCCTTATAGAAACTTTAAAAATGTTTTTGCTAAATTTTTAGAAATATCTCCATATAATAGAGATAAAAGAGCAGCATATTTGTTTAAATACAAAAATAAAGATACTCTAAAATCACATATTTTTTCACAAGAACAATACTTTTTTAGCGAAAAAGAACTTGGAAAAATTTTAAATCCAGACCTTATTTTTGACAATAGTCTAGAGCAAGATTATTCAAATTTTGTTAGAAAACTTACACCGGAAGAAGCTCAAGCAATTTTTGATTTAAGATATTATTTAAAAGACGACTTGTTGGTGAAAATAGACAGAGCTTCAATGCGTTACGGATTAGAAACAAGAGTTCCACTTTTAGATCATAGAATTGTTGAATTAGCATTGAACATAGACCCAAAATTAAAAATTTCAAATAATGTTTCTAAGTTTTTATTAAAAGAAATCTTGTTTGAATATATCCCAAAAGAGTTTTTTGACAGACCAAAATCTGGATTCTCAATTCCACTAAAAAAATGGCTCTATACTGACTTAGCTTTTTTAATTAAAGATTATTTGAATGAAAGTGTTATAAACGAGTTTAATATTGTAGAGTTTTCGGAAGTTAAGAAATTGGTAAAAGAGTTTAGGTTAGGCAAAGATTATCTTTACAACCGTTTGTGGCTATTAATAATTTTACACAAATTTCTTGTAAAAAATAAAGAACTAAAATAATTTAATTAAATCTATTTTTTTCTTAAAAAATAATGTGGATTTTTTCTAATAAGCGTATAATTTCCTGATTTTGCAACCTCTTTTGCAAGTTTTTTTGATCCCCAGTTTGTATAATCTGCCGAATCGTCAAAAAGTAAAAAACCTCCAGAAATTAGTAGTTTATCAACATTTTCAAAATCTCGTTTTGCAAACTCATAAGCATGATTCCCGTCTATATATGCAAAAGATATTTCACCTTTAGGCTTAAAACTGCCTCCGTGCAAATTTTTTATTTCATTTTTATCCCAAGCTGCAAAAAAATCATCAGAGGCTAAATCACTGGATAAAATATTTGCTTTGGGATGAAAAGTTTTTACATTTCTAATAAAAGACTCTTTTAGATAGTCGCAAGCTAAACGTGCATTGTTTAAATCGCATATTTTATCTTCATCTTTAATATTATTTAAATACCAATCCGTAGTATAAAGCAAATTGTTTTTATTGTATTTTTTAAGAAAATGTAAAATTATATTTGTAGAAAGACCTGCAAAAGTTCCAATTTCTAAAATAGGTTTATCAGAATTCAAGTTTTTTATTGCATAATCTATACAATATAAATGTCCTGGTTCAAACCAGCCGGGAACTAAAATTTTTAGGTAATCTAATTCTGCTTCTTTGATTATAATAGGTTTATTAAATAAATAAAAAACAGCTTTTTTTAAAAAATAGGAAAATCTCATAATTTTATTTTTCTGTAAATTTAGTTTAAAAAATTTAAGTGCATAAAAATAATGTTTTTTAAGATAATTTAGCATTTGAATTTTAAATATTTACTATATTGCATTTTTATAATTGAATTTATTTAATGAATAAAAGTCCTTTAGAAAAATTAATTACAGAATTTGAAAGTCAAAATAATTTACTGAAAATAAAAGATTTTGTAAATCCTGAACTTGAAATTACCGAATTTGCTGACAGAATGATGAAGTCCCCAAAAGGTGGCAAGGCTTTATTTTTTGAAAATACAGGTACAGAATTTCCATTGTTGATAAATCATTTTGGGTCTGAAGAAAGAATGTTTTCAATATTGGGAATAAAAAACTGGAATGAGCCGGCTGAGAAAATAGATTTGCTTTTTAAAAAGATTATAAATCCTCCGCAAACGTTTTTTGCAAAGTTGTCAGCCTTGTCTGAGCTTAAAAATTTCAAAAATTGGATACCCAAAAAAATAAATGGAAAAGGAAAATGCCAAGAAGTAATTATGGATAATCCTGATTTATCAAAACTTCCAATTTTAAAGTGCTGGCAATATGATGGAGGTAAATTTATTACTTTGCCTTTAGTTATAAGCGAAGATCCTGATACTAAAATTAGGAATATAGGAATGTATAGAATGCAGATTTTTGATAAAAAAACAGCAGGTATGCATTGGCATTTGCATAAAGGAGGAGCTGTGCATTTTGAAAAATATAAAAACTTAAAAAAAATAATGCCAATTTCTGTGGTCTTGGGAGGAGACCCGATATTAACATATTCTGCTACAGCACCACTGCCACAAGATATTGATGAATTTATTCTGGCAGGTTTTTTAAGAAATAAAAATGTGAAATTGGTAAAGTCAATTACCAATGATATTTATGTGCCTGAAGATGCTGATTTTGTAATTGAAGGATATATTGACCCAAACGAAGATTTCGCACTTGAAGGTCCATTTGGCGACCATACAGGATTTTATTCTCTTGCAGATTATTATCCTAAATTTCATCTAACTTGTATTACACATAGAAAAAATGCCATCTATCCTGCAACAATTGTTGGAATACCACCAATGGAAGATTTTTATCTTGGTAAAGCTACTGAAAGAATATTTTTAAAACCTATACAAATTGCAATTGCTCCAGAAATTATTGACATAAGATTGCCGGATTATGGTGTAGCTCATAATTTAGTTTTGGTAAAAGCAAAAACTACTTACCATGGACAAGCTATCAAAATTATGAACGCATTGCTTGGTGCAGGACAAATGATGTTCTCAAAAATTATAATTTGCTTTAATGAAAATGTTGATATTCAAGATGATAAGCGGGTTTTTGATGTTTTAATGAAACTTGATAGTTTTAAAAGTCAGACCGTCTTTTCTAAAGGACCAGCTGATGTTTTAGACCATTCTGCTTATAAATTTACTTTTGGAGGTAAAATTTTAATTGATGCAACAAATCCAAAAAATAAACCTGTGGAAAACAGAGAAATTAAATTTATTAAAAACAAAGAATTTAATAAAACCGAAAAGCTAAGTGGAATAAATATAATTCTTGATAAACCCGAAGAGATTAAAGATAATCATACTGCAATTTGGTTGATTCTTAGTAATATCGACCCAAATCATGACGTGCAAATTGAAGAGGATTATATATTGATAAATGCAAGTTCTAAAAATTTGAAAAACAATAATTTTAAAAGAGATTGGCCAAACCCGGTTTGTACTGATAAAAAAACAATTGAAAAAATTAATAAAATTTGGTGTGAATATACAAATACTGATTTTGTAGAATCTCCTTCATTAAAATATATAGGACTGGCAAGTGGTAACTCAGCAATTTATGAATAACTAAAATATAAAGTTTTACAGATATTAAGTTTTATGCAATACAAACAAGTTTTTGAAAAATTAATAAATGAAGGTTACGAAGTAAAAACCAAACAATACGTGCAGGAAGGTTTTGAGCTTTTTAAGAAATATTCAAGTGGTTTTATTTCTTTATATTTAATTATTTTTGGAATTGCAATTATTGCAAGTTCTCCTGAGCTAAGAAATGTTGGAAATATTTTAAGTCTATTACAAGCTCCGCTTATTGCCGGATTTTTACTTGTAGCAAATGATGTGATAAAAGGTGATAACCCTAAGTTTGTTGATTTTTTTAATGGTTTTAAGTTTTTCTTTCCTTTATTGCTTTTAAATATAATTAGTGGAATATTTATTTTGTTAGGAATGGTTTTATTAATTATTCCGGGCTTATATCTTGCTGTTTCGTATTCTTTTGCAAATATGTTTATAATATTTTTTAATTATGACTTTTGGACAGCAATGGAATTAAGCAGGAAAATTATAACAAAAAACTGGTGGGCTATTTTTGGGTTTTTTATAGTGATTTTATTAATAAATTTGGCAGGAATTTTAGCTTGTGGCATTGGAGTTTTATTTACACTTCCTGCTACTACCTGTATGATGTATATAGCTTTTGAGGATATTGTAGGTGGAGCAATTAGAAATCAAGAATAAATTTAATTATATGTTTATGAAAATTCGACTTAAACTTTTAATACTAATTTTACTTGTAGTTTTTATTGATTTTAATATTTATTCACAGAATTGTAAAATTAAAAATATTGAAATTCCTGTGGTTAAAAAAAATGAGGCTAAGCTTTGTCATACCCATTACTGTTTTGTTTATAGCGAAGAACACGAACAATCAAAATGGATAGCTTATGCTCTTGAAGATTATATGCTGCAAGGCAATGCTAAGCGTTCAAATAAGTTTATTCCTGACCCCCTTGTTATTACAGAAACTGCTAATGATAAAGATTATAAAGGTTCGGGTTATGATAAGGGGCATTTATTACCTGCATCTGACATGAGTTTTGATAAAAAAGCAATGGACGAAACTTTTTATTATAGTAATATAAGTCCGCAATTGGCTTCTTTTAATCGTGGAATTTGGAAAAAACTTGAAAATTATGTTAGAACAATAAGTACAAATTTAGCTTGCGTATATGTTGTTACAGGTCCGGTTTTAGAGAAAAATTTAGATTATATTGGCGAAAATAAAGTAAGTGTGCCAAATTATTTTTATAAAACACTTTTATATTGTTCTGATACTCTAATTTCAGGAATTGCTTTTTTAATTCCAAATGCTAAACTTGAGGACAATGATATTTTTAGCTATACTTTATCAATACGTGAATTAGAAAAAATTACAGGTATAAATTTTTGGCACAAACTTCCTTGGCTAATAGAAAGAAGAGTTGAAAAAAACACAAACTTTGAATTTTGGGAACAATTTGCTAAATAAATTTGTTTTAAAAAGAATTTATGGATAAAACAATTATAATAGCATTTGCTTTAACTTTGATTGCTGGCCTCTCTACGGGTATAGGTTCTTTAATTTCGTTTTTCGCAAAAAAAACTAATACTAAAATGCTTTCTTTTAGTTTAGGAATTTCGGCTGGCGTAATGATTTATGTTTCTTTTGTTGAAATGCTTCCCCAATCTTTTAGGCTTCTTCAAAATGAGTTTGAAAAAGCTGGCTCTTGGTACACAGTTTTTGCTTTTTTTACAGGAATAATATTAAGTTTAATAATTGATAAACTTGTGCCTGAAAAAGAAAATCCGCACGAAGTTAGATTTGTTGAAAGTATGAATAAAGAAATTGATAAATCCAAGCTTCATAGAATGGGTATTCTTACAGCAATTGCCATCACTATTCATAATTTCCCGGAAGGAATAGCAACTTTTGTGGCTGCTTATTCAAATTTAGAAATGGGAATCCCCGTGGCTATTGCTATTGCAATTCATAATATTCCCGAAGGGATTGCAGTAGCTGTACCTATATATTTTGCAACGGGTTCAAAACGCAAGGCAATGCGTTTGTCTTTTTTATCAGGTTTAGCCGAACCACTAGGGGCAATAATTGCATTTTTAGTTTTAATGCCTTTTATAAATAATATAGTATTAGGAATAACTTTTGCAGCAATTTCAGGGATTATGGTTTTTATTTCTTTTGATGAGTTATTGCCTGGAGCACAAAAATATGGAAATCATCATATACCAACTTATGGAGTTGTGTTAGGTATGGCGATAATGGCTTTGAGTTTATTAATTTTAAACTAAAACTTTAAATTTTCAATTTTAGCTATTATTTTACTGTTTTTCAATAAATCATCAACATATTCGCGTGTGTTTGATAAACGAGGAACTTTATGCTGACCACCAAGTTTCCCTTTTCTTTCCATCCAAGAATAAAAACTGCCATCTTCTAATACGAATATTTCAGGCATTGCTAATGCAAGATTATTAAAGCGTTTAGCATCATAATCTGAATTTATCATTTTTAACTTAGTGTCAAGGTTTTGAATAAATACTTTTAAATCATTTGGTTTTTGTTCAAATTCAAACAACCATTGATGCGCTCCTTCAGAAGAAAAATTTTGGGGATAAAATATTGTTGCAACTGTAAATTCTCTAACTTGTGCATTTGTTATTTTACATGCATAATCTATAGCAACTTGTGCATTATCAATAATTACCTCTTCACCAAAAGCATTTATAAAATGTTTCGTTCTACCGGTTATTTTAATTTTATATGGATTTTTTGAAACAAAACTAACAGTATCACCAATAACATAACGCCATAATCCTGCGTTAGTTGTTATTATCATTGCATAATTTACATCGCAGTTCACAGCTTCTAAAGGAATAGTATTTGTGTTTCCTGCTAAATAATCTGAAAGTTCAATAAATTCGTAATAAATACCATAATCCAACATTAATAATAGACCTTCATTATTCAACAGGGGGTTACTAGCTGTTTCATCTTGAATGGCAAAAAAACCTTCTGAAGCATTATATGTTTCCATATAAATCATTGAGGGATTTGGAATTAAGTTACGGAAAGTATCGCGATAAGGTGTAAAACTAACAGCACCATGAACAAAAAGCTCTAAATTTGGCCAAACTTCGAGTATATTATTTTTTTCTGTGTAGCTTAAAATTTTCTTTATTAAAACTAAAAGCCAAGTTGGAATTCCAACAATATTAGTAACGTTTTTATTATAAGTGGTTTCAACAATTTTTTCTAGTTTAATATTCCAATCTTCAATTAATGCTATATCGTTTTTAGGTATTCTGTTAAAATAAGTCCAAAAAGGCATGTTTTTTATTAGTACAGCTGACAAATCGCCATAATAAGAGTCTTCACTATTTATGTTAATATCTGTAGAACCACCAATAGCAAGTGATTTGCCAATAAAAACTTTTGATTCAGGATACCTATCAGCATAAAGCATAAAAATATCTTTACCACTCCTAAAATGGCAATCTTCTAAAGATTCTTTTGAAATTGGAATAAATTTACTCCTATCAGAAGTCGTACCACTAGATTTTGAAAACCACTTGATTTTTCCTGGCCAAAGAACATTTTCTTCTCCATGCATAATTTTTTCAATATAAGATTTTAGAGACTCATAATCATGCAAAGGCATTTTATTAGAAAAATCAATTCCGCTTTTAATCTCATTTAAATTATGTTTTTTTCCTATTTCAGTAAAAACTCCATTTTCTAACAAACTTTTTAACACATTCTCTTGTACTTCAAAAGGATGTTTACGAAAATAGTCTATTTCGGTCAAGCGGCTATAATTAATTAAGCTTACTATGGAATTTATTAATGACATTAGTGCGAAGATAAAAAATTTTTCTAATTTTATCAAAATTTTTTTTAATTATGATTTTTATTGATATTATATTTCTTATAGTATATGCGTATTTTATTTTTAAAGGCATAAAAAATGGCTTGATAAAAGAATTTGCAAGCCTTTTGGCTATAATTTTAGGTGTTTTTCTTGCTATTAGATTTTATGATTATTTAATACCAATTCTTGAAGGTAAAACAAGTTTTGGACTAGAATATTTACCAATATTAGCTTTTGTGATTATTTTTATAGCTACAATTGTATTAGTTTTTATTTTTGCAAAACTGTTAAATAAATTTATTAAACTCATAAAACTTCAATGGCTCAACAAACTTGGAGGGGTCGTTTTTGCAATTTTAAAAATTAGTTTGATACTAGGAGGTTTATTATTTTTTATAAATCAATTAAATGAAAAAGTAAATGTTTTTGATATAACAATATGGAATAATTCAATTTTATATAAATTTATTATGAAAATTTTTAATATCATTTTTCCTTATACAAAAGATTTAACAAATTTGTTTTAAAAATTTGGCATCGTTTAAGCATAAGCTTTTCACAAAAATGAACTATATTTGCAAACAAAATGAATAAGAAAAAAAACAAAATATCTAACTGGCTTAGGAAAAAATTTCAATTAGTGGTATATCATGGTAATACCTATGATACAGTGAATAAATATAAATTTAATCGTTTAGGTTTTTTAGTTTTTCTTTTTGGAATTTTTATAGTTTTATTCACTATATTATCACTTTTTGTAATTTATACTCCCATTAAACAAATGATACCGGGCTATCCAGATAAAGAGACAAAAGAATTAATTTATAAAAATGCTATTAAAACCGATAGCTTAATTTATGAATTAGAAATGAAAGACCAGTATCTTAAAATGATACAAGACATAGTATTTAACGACATTCCAATAGATGAGGATTTTGTTGTACCTATTCAAAATTTAACAGAACAACAAGTTATTGATTTTAACGATCCTACAAAGCCAAGAATTAAAATTGAAGATGACACAGATTATTATTTACCAAAAGGAGAAGAAATGCCAAACTTTATTGAACCACTTAAGGGCATAATAGTTTCAAAATATTTACCTTCTCAAAAACATTTTGGAGTTGATATTGCAGCAGTTAGTGATGAGCTAATAAAAGCAACTTATCGAGGAACTGTAATTTCATCAGACTATACTATAGAAAACGGTTACACAATAATTATTCAGCATAAGACTAATATAATTTCGGTTTATAAACATGCACAATCCAGCTTAGTAAAAGCAGGTGATAAAGTTAAAACAGGACAAATTATTGCAAATTATGGAAATTCTGGTGAAAATACTTCAGGTCCCCACCTGCATTTCGAATTATGGAAAAACGGTAAGTCTATAAATCCGGAAGATTATATTCAATTTTAATGAAAAAACAAAAGAATATTGCAATTTTGGGCTCAACAGGTTCTATAGGGACTCAAGCTTTAGAAATTATTAAAAACTATCCTGATAAATTTCAAGCAGAAATTTTGGTGGCAAATAATAATATTGATTTATTAATTAAACAGGCTATAGAGTATCAACCAAATATTGTTGTTATTGGACAAGAAAAACATTATGAGAGTTTAAAAAATTCTCTAAAGGATTTGCCAATTAAAGTTTTTGCCGGAGCAAAAGCAATACAACAAGTTGTGCAAATGGATTGTGTTGACCTTGTGCTAACTGCTATGGTCGGTTTTTCAGGTCTGTTACCAACTATTAAGGCTATTGAAGCAAATAAAACAATAGCCTTAGCAAATAAAGAAACTTTAGTTGTTGCAGGACATATAATCAATAATTTATTATTAAATAATAAATCACAAATTATACCTGTAGATTCAGAGCATTCGGCAATTTTTCAATGTTTATTAGGCGAAAATCTGAAAAACATAGATAAATTAATCTTAACAGCCTCGGGTGGACCTTTTAGAGGGAAAAATAGAGATTTTCTTAAAACTGTTAAACCAGAACAAGCTCTTAAACACCCAAATTGGAATATGGGAAATAAAGTTACTATCGACTCTGCAAGTTTAATGAATAAAGGCTTAGAATTAATTGAGGCTCATTGGCTTTTTGGAATTGATGCCAAAAATATTGAAGTTGTTATTCATCCACAATCAATAATTCACTCATTAGTTGAATTTATAGATGGGTCTATAAAAGCTCAATTAGGTGTGCCAAGTATGAGAATCCCAATTCAATATGCTTTAGATTTTCCAAATAGAACTGTGTCAAACAAAGATAGATTTTCGTTTAAAGAAATACAAAGCCTTAGTTTTGAGCAAGTTGATTTAAAAACTTTTAAAAATTTACAAATAGCTATAGATTGCCTAAATGCAGGTGGTTCTTCGCCTTGCGTTATGAATGCTGCTAATGAGATTGCTGTTGAGTTATTTTTACAAGAAAAAATCTCCTTTCTTGGAATTTCTGATTTAATTGAAGAAAGTTTAGCAAAAATTGATTTTATTGCTAATCCAAGTTTAGAGGATTGTGTATATATAGACAATATAACAAGAAAAAAATCGTTTGAATTATCTAAAAAAATAAAATAATGGGTGGATTAATAATGGCAGGACAATTAATTTTAGCTTTAACGCTTTTAGTTGTCATTCATGAATTTGGACATTTTATAGCTGCAAGAATGTTCGGCATTAAAGTAACAAAATTTTTTATATTTTTTGATGCAGGATTTAAAATATGGAGTAAAAAAATCGGAGATACTGAATTTGGTTTTGGCTGGTTGCCTCTTGGTGGTTATGTAAAAATTGCCGGGATGATTGATGAATCAATGGATACCGAACAAATGAAACAAGAACCAAAGGAATGGGAATTTAGAAGTAAACCCGCTTGGCAAAGATTAATAGTAATGTTGGCAGGAGTTTTTATGAATATTATTGCAGGTATTTTAATTTTAAGCTTCTCACATATTGTGTTTACTAAAGAATATTTGCCGGTTGAAAATGTGGAACAAGGAATTTATGCTTATCCTTATGCTAGATATTTAGGATTTGAAACAGGAGATAAAATAATCGCAATAGACGGAGAAAAAACGCATAGATACGAAGACGTGTTTTCAAGTAAACTGTATTTTGCTAAATCTATAGAAGTTTACAGAAATGGCAATATAAAAGAAATTGCAATACCCGATACTCTTTATTCTTATTTGAAAAATGGTGGACTTTTTATTAGTTTAGATAATTATGATTTTAGCATTGACTCTTGTGTTGAAAATATGCCTATAGCTGATTTGAACTTAAAAATTGGCAGTAAGATTTTGTCAATAAATAGAGAAAAAATAAAATCCTTTGGACAGCTAAGAGAAATTTTGAATTATAATAAAAATAGAGAACTTAGTTTTGTTTTTGACAATTTAGGAGAAATTGATAGCGTAAATATTTTGATAGATAGTACAGGTAAACTTGGTATATTTACTAGCCCACCAGTATTTAAAACTGCAAATTATAATTTTTTTACTGCTTTACTTTATGGCTGGAAGGATGCGTTTGAAATTGTACATTCAAATATAAAAGGTTATGGTTTAATATTTTCAGGAAAAGAAAAAGTTAAAGATAACTTGCAAGGACCAATTGGAATCGCTAAAGTTTATGGAGCAGTTTGGGACTGGTCTAAATTTTGGAGGCTTACAGGTATTATATCTATGATTTTAGCTTTTGTAAATGTTTTACCTATTCCAGCATTAGATGGAGGACACGCATTATTCTTAGTAATAGAAGTTATTACAAGACGAAAGTTGTCTGATAAGTTTATGGGAATTGTACAAGTTATTGGAATGATAATTTTACTAGCCTTAATGATTTTTGTAATTGGAAACGATATTATTAATTTATTCTAAAATTATAAATTAATAAATTAAGGCAAAGTATTTGCTGAAAAAATAATATTATGAAAAAACTAATATTTATTTTCTTAGTTTTAAGTTTAAGTTTCTTAAGCCTCAATGCTCAAGAGTTTTTAGATTTTACTAAATCTTCAACTCAACAAAAAAGAATTTTGCTAGTTCCTTTTGATCCTAGAATATATTTAAATGATGCTACAGCTATCATGTTGAGAAATGATAAGTCTAAGCCAGATGAATTGATGCAATATTTTAGATATCAATTTAATTTGCAACTTTATAATGCCTTAATTGATTCTTGTAGTGTTGTTAGTTTGTTTACAGATAATACTAGAGTTGATCAAGAAGATATTAATAATTTATATTCTTTAATTTCTTATGAATTGGTTTTGGCAATGGAAAATGCACCAGAAAAGATAGAGGAGAACAAAAAGAAGTCGTATTTTGTTAGAAAAAAAGAAGAAAAAGAAAAAGAAAGAAGATTAGAAGAAACAAAAGATTATAATGCGAAATTGCATAAAGGTGAAATAGTAAGTAAAAGGCAAACAAGCCAAGATATGAGTTTAAATATAGTTTTTCATCAAACTCAAGTCTTAGAAGAAATTGCTAAAAGACGAAATATTGATTTGTTTTTATTTATAAATCAATTTGAAATACATGGAAATTATGGAGACCCTTATTTAAGTGGTAATGCTAAAGCTGAAAGAAGCTTGAAAGTTCATTTTTCTATATTTAACACTAAAGGACAAATGATTCACACTAGTTTTGGGCTTACAAAATTTCCTTTTGATTTAGATGATAAACAAACACTTGTAGAATTGTATTTTCCTGAGCTAATACGACAAATAATTCATAATATTAATTTTTAAAATGCCTAAAAGCTTTATTTTCGCTACAAATAATCCAAATAAATTAGAAGAAGTAAGACATATTTCTAATAACAAATTTGAAATTTTTGGGATTAGTGATTTTGGAATTACAGAAGAACTTCCTGAAACGCAAAATACTTTGGAGGGAAATGCACTTCAAAAAGCAAGATATTTGTATGAAAAAACTGGAAAAAACTGTTTTGCTGACGACACAGGATTAGAAGTTGAAGCCTTAAAAGGAGCCCCTGGAGTTTTATCTGCAAGATATGCAGGAGATGAGAAACTTTCTATAAATAATATCAAAAAATTACTTCAAGAATTAGAAAACTGCTCAAATCGTTCGGCTCAGTTTCGAACTGTAATTGCCTTAATATTAGAAGGAAAAGAATATTTTTTTGAAGGAATAATTCAAGGAAAAATTATCAACGAATTAAAAGGAGATAAGGGCTTTGGATATGATCCTGTTTTTATTCCTTTAGGATTGGAAGAAACTTTTGCTGAACTTCCTGCTGAAGTAAAAAATATGATTTCGCACAGAGCACAAGCTTTTGAAAAGCTATTTTATTTTTTAAGACATTATAAGTTAGATTTTTAAAATAAATTCATGATAATTTTGTTTATATTAAAATACTTACTTGAAAAAATGAATAAATTAAACTATATAGGGATTTGTTTTTTACTGTTAATATTATCTTTTTTCTCTCCAGCTCAAGTAGCAGTAGGACAATGGCGTGATCATCTACCTTATAATCATGGAACAAATTTAGCGGTTTCCAAAAATCAAATTTATATGAGTACTGATGTTGGATTAATGCGGTACGACAGAAATACTAATGAATTGGAAAAATTAGGCAAAATAAACGGATATAGTGATGCGGGTGTTAGTACAGTGAAATATAGCGAAAAACTTGACGCTTTTATTATTGCCTATGTAAATGGAAATATAGATTTAGTTAAGAATAAAACCATTATTAATATTGGAGACTTAAAACGAAAATTTATTAATGGAGATAAAACAATTTATGATATTAGTGTAAATGATGATTTTGCGTATTTAGCTTGTGGGTTTGGAATTATTGAGTTAGACCTTAATCGTGAAGAGATAAAAGAAACTTGGTATATTGGCAATAATGGCTCTTATCTTAAGGTTAATGCTTTAGACAATGATGGAGAATATATTTATGCAGCTACTGATTTAGGAATTTACAAAGGAAAGTTTGGTAATCAATTAGTAGATTTTTCTAAATGGGAAATAATTACAGAACAAAATTTACCTAATGATTTTTTGTGGTTACAAGGCAAAGCTTTTTCAACTTTAACAATTTTTGATGGAAAGATTATCGCTAACTACCACAATCCTTCAATTGATAATGCTGATACTTTGCTAGTTTATGATAATGGGAATTGGCAAAAGATTTTCCCTCAACACAACAACATAAAAGCTGTAAGCACAAGCTCTGGTAAATTGCTTTTAATTACATATTATCAAGTGAAAATTATTGATAAAAATTTTGAAGAAATAAGGGAGGTCTGGCATTATAAATTAGATGACATAACCTATTCGCCGCGTCCTGCTGCTGCATTTCTTGAAAATGATAATATTTTATGGATAGCCGACCAAAAAAATGGTTTGATTAGAACCCCAGAACTTTGGTCATATAAGTCATACAAAATAAATGGACCAGAAACTGAAAAGTTTTATGATTTTGCGGTTGCTGATTCTAAAATTATTGGGATTAATGGTGGAATGACTGCCTCATGGGGTCCAAAATGGACTTCAGGACATTATTATGAGTTTAAAGATGAAACTTGGACTTCGTTTTTAAATACTAGTGAAAATGGATTGTCTGGCGTTTTCGATTTAACCCGAATAGTTATAGACCCTAATGACCCTAATCATTTCTTTATTGGCTCTTGGGTAAATGGTTTAATGGAATATAGAAATAATAAATATTATAAAACTCATGATCATTTAAATAGTAGTTTAAGACAAGTTGTAGGAAGTAGCGGATATATTAGAATTGGTGGATTAGATTATGATAAACAAGGAAATTTATGGGTAACAAATTCTTTAACAACTCCTCCCATTCATGTTTTAGATAAAAGTGGAAAATGGACAGGTATAGACTATTACTCTTTTCTTGGAAATAGAAATATTGGCAAAATTTTAGTAACTAAAGATAATATAAAATGGCTTATTATTGGTCAAGGTGGCGGTTTATTAGTATTTGACGATAACGGAACGCCTAGCAATAGATCAGATGATAAAGTAAGGCAACTTAATGTATTAAATGAAAATGGAGAACTAATCAGTAATGATATTTATTCAATTGCTGAAGATAAAAATGGGTATATTTGGGTAGGAACTAGTAAGGGCTTAGCAGTTTATTATAATCCTCAAGATGTGTTTAGTTCAAATAATTTTACTGCAAGACAAATAAAAATTCCTAGAAATGATGGAACAGATAATGCAGATATTTTATTAGGTAATGATGTGGTTACTACAATAAATGTTGATGGTGCCAATAAAAAATGGTTTGGAACCCAATCTGGTGGAGTATATTATACTAGTGCCGATGGCTTAGAAGAAATTTTTCATTTTAATACAGAAAACTCTCCCTTACTTTCAAATAATATTATTTGTACAGAAATAATACCAAATACAGGAGAAGTGTTTTTTGGAACTTCAGCTGGCGTTATCTCATATAGAAATACCTCAACCGAAGGTAGCGAAGATTTTAAGGGCGTTTATACTTTTCCTAATCCTGTAAAACCGGATTATAGAGGTCCAATCACAATTACCGGCTTAGTGGCAGGCTCATATGTGAAAATTACTGATATTTCAGGAAATTTAGTCTTTGAAACTCGCTCAGAAGGTGGGCAAGCAATTTGGTATGGCGAAGATTTAAGAGGACGTAGAGTACACTCTGGTGTATATTTAGTTTTCTCAAGTAATGAAACTGGCTCTAAAAAAGATGTTACTAAAATTCTTTTTATTAGTGGAAACGAGTGATGATTAAAAAAACTGAAGCCATAGTCCTTAATAAAATTAAGTATAGCGATAACTCTTTTATTGTCAACTTGATAAGTGAGGATTTCGGGCGATTTGCTACAATAATAAGAATTTCAAAAACTTCTAAATCTAATATAAAACAATCATCTTTTTTTCCTTTAAATATAATTGAAACCGAAGTAAAACTAAAAAATACAAGAGAGCTCCAGTCCCTAAATTATTGTAACAATATAGAAAACCTTCAAAATATTTTATTTGATATTAATAAATTAACTATAGCTCAATTTATTGCTGAAATTATCCTAAAAACTTTAAAAGAAGAAGAAGCTAATCCAAAAATTTATAATTATATAAGAGATTTTGTAATAAAATTAAATTCAAATTTAAGCAACACTAATAATATACATTTGCTCTTTTTAAAAGATTTTGCAGCCCTCTCAGGTTTTGAAATTCAAAATAATTATTGTAAAGAAACACCTTTTTTTAATATTAGAGAAGGTTTGTTTTCTACTGTATATGTAAGTGGTTCAGAGTCATTAGATTTATACGAAAGTCAAATTCTTTTTAATTTATTATCTGCTAAAAATTCTAATGAGCTAATAAAACTTAACTCTAAGGACAAAAGGATTTTATTAGAAAAAATTTTATTGTTTTACGAACATCATATCCCTAATTTTGGAAAAACTAAAAGCTTACAAATTTTGCAGGAAGTTTTTAATGCTTGACTTGAAAGAATAAAATTCACCATTTAAAAATATGCTCTTCAACACATTTACGGCATTAACTTAGTTTTTAGCATTATATTTGTATAGAAAATTTTTTAAATTATTTATTAACCATTTATAAATTTATATTATGAAAAAATTTACATTTTTAACAACTCTTGCATTAGTAATGTTTATTTCGCCAGTATTTTCTCAGATTAATTTAAAATCTGTTGGTAATAAAATTACTGATACTAAAACAAAATTAGGAAAGGATAAATCGGATGATAATACTGTATCAACCCGTATTCCTAATGGTAGTGCAACACTTTATGTTTCGCAAACAACAGGTAATAATCGTAACGACGGCTCAAAACAAGCTCCGTTTAAAAATTTGCAAAAAGCTATTGATCAAGCACCGGATAATGCGGTAATTTTAGTTGCAGAAGGAAATTATTTTGGAATGTTGAA
>Ga0265295_1001156_pt1 | contig 47896 bp, 42 predicted proteins | sample Munlansysbiofilm_FD_192503 | JGI IMG/M metagenome (GOLD analysis project Ga0265295, IMG submission 192503) | Leachate microbial communities from a municipal landfill in Southern Ontario, Canada - Methane capture system biofilm | ecosystem: Engineered > Solid waste > Landfill > Unclassified ...
CATTGGTCACGTTAGATTCAAACAAACAATTCACCTATACGTTAAAACAAGGGATAAACCAAATCACGATTCAATCAGAAAGTGAATACGGAACAAAGGGTGCAATTTATACGTATCAATACGAACAGTTAGTGCCTTCTAGCAATGCAGTTTTAAAGAGTTTGATTGGTAATGTAGATGGTGTTAATAGACTATCAGGATTAACGATTGAAAACTTAATGACCATTCGTCTAGACAGAAGTTTTGCAGGTAAACTGATTGGTTTGGTTGCAGAAGCTGACGAAAACGGTGTTATTGTTTCAGGTAACGGGACAAAACCATTACAACTTGGGAAAAACGAGTTTAGATTTGTGGTTCGATCTGAAGATGGAACCCAAGAAGTCGATTATATTTTGACCATTTATGTAGCCAACGATGACACAAACGTTAGCGGCATCAAAGTTAACAATCAATTGATTGATGGGTTTGATAAGAGTATTTTGGATTATCAAATTCTAACACCTTATAAATGGGATACGACCTTAATCATCCTTGCGGTTACGATGGAAAGCCCTGAACACTATGCATTAATCTCAGGTGTAGGCACCATGAACTTAATGCCTGGTACTCAGACGTTTGACATCGTGATTAGATCAGAGTATCGTACACTCATTAATGATGTATCACAAGATGTGGTATATTCCATCGAAGTAACACGCAACGAAGCCTATAGCGATACAAATTTACAAAATTTACTCGTCTTAGATAACAATAGCGTGGAACTTCCATTTGACAGCGTAATTACTTATAAACCAGGCACCTATAATTACACCATTACACTGCCTAAAACAGCATCCGTTACTTCCGTACTTATCGACCCGATTTTAAAAGATGACACCAAACAAGTGTTATCAGGCGATTATGGTGTAAGAAGTTTAACGACTGCGCCTGATGGCACAATTAAACAATCTTATACCTTCGTAGTTACAGCAGAAGATGGTACATTTAGAGAATATAACGTGACGATTCTTCAAGGAACTACTTTAAGTAGCGATTCAAGCATCAAGACGGTTTCGTTAAGAGATTTCTTCGCGAATGAATATTTGATTGATTCAGAAGCGTTTGATGTTAATAAACTTCAATATATCGTAACTGTACCATTCAGTGTAACAAACTTGAATCTTACTGTAACGCCAAATGATACAAAGGCTGTTGTTTCAGGTAATGGAGAATACTCCATTGGCAATAACCCACTGACCATCGTGTTCTACGTTACAGCAGAAGATAAGACAGAAGGCACACGCTATGAAATCATCGTTACTAGAAATCAACCTTCTAGCGATGCATCCTTAAAAGAATTAACGATTACGACGCTAGATTCAGAGGTTTTAGTGGGAGATGCTTCACTAAATCCACTAAATTTGGTCTTTGATCCAGCGACGCTTGTCTACCGCTTAACCCTTGATAGAAGTCATGAATTCATTCATATTAATGCAGTTGAAAATCATCCTAATGCAATCGTATCAGGCGATATTTCAACCCAATTTCTTGTGGGTGGGGAAGTAACCCTATTAAGAATTACAGTTAAGGCAGAAGACAATAAAACACAAAAAACATACTTCGTGTATGTAGATGTTAAAAACAGAGACATCGAAATCACGGACTTATCTGTGACTGGGTATGATTTTGTTTATGACCAACAAACCGATTATTATGATCTAGGTATCGTGGCCATAGGCACACAAACCATTGATATTTTCGCAACCATTTCTGATAGTTTTGGGACACTTACAGGTACTGGAAGAGTATTCTTAGTAGACGGAGAGAACTTGTTTGTTGTTTCAGCTACTTCAGAAGATAAATCTAAGACAGTAAGTTACACCATTAGAGTTGAAAGACCAATCGGTGGCGGAACAGGCCCAATCAGTACAGACAATACCCTTTATGATTTGATCATTGAAGGGACACAAAACAGTTATCCATTAAACTTCAACGAATCTACATTAACTTATGATGTACAACTTGATTATATGGATGGACAGTTTAACTTAAATGCAGTTAAAAACCCAAGAGCATCTGTCACAGGTGCAGGGTTCCACTCATTACAACCAGGCCAAACCAAGGCCATTAATGTGACAGTAACAGCAGAAGATGGTACAGTTGGAACCACTTATACGGTTAATGTAACCAGATCATTAGGAGACTCCGATAATCAGTTAAGTGAATTCTACATCATTGAAAATGGTGTAAAACGATTATTAGATGAAACCAAAGCATTCCAGGAAGTTGTGATTGCATCCAACACAACTGAGATTGAAATTGGTGCAGTTGGACCTTCAACCGCTCAAATTTCAGGCCTTGGGGTAGTAGCTATTGATACAGAAGATACTTACATCACAGTGATTGTCACATCAGAAAATGGCATTCCGAAAGCCTTCAATATTAAAGTCATGAAAGTAAGCAGCGATGCAACCTTAAAAGACTTAACTGTGCTTGACAACAACACTCAAATGCCAATTACTTACAATCCAGTATTCGATCCAAATACACTGAACTATAACATTGATTTAACAGCGTTCCCTCAAATTCTTGAAATAGAATTACAAGCAACGCCAAATAGCATTGTTAAAGACATTACAGGATTAGGCATTCACACACTTAAATCTGGCATCGGCATGACAACAGACCGTTATAACATCACAGTCACCGCTCAAGACGGCACTACGATTAGAACTTATACAGTTACGGTTACTCGTAATATTGATCCAGAAGATAGCATTACCATTGATGATTTATCCTTATATGGAGATACCATTTTATACTTAGGCAACGACAAATACCCACAAGCCCCAATGCAATTTACGTTATCACAAAAGGAATACATGATCAATGTGCCTTATCAAACACAAAAAGCATTGTTGTATGTCGGTAATCTAAACGGTGCAAGCATTTATGGTGCTGGGGAATACCCACTAGGAACAAAAGAAACCGTCATCGTATTTTACTTAGTTTCAAAGAGCGGTTTGGTTCAAAGCGATGCTTACACAATTAGAGTAGTAAAAGCTGACCCAAGCACAGACAACGCATTAAAATCACTCACAATGAATGGGTCTGCCCTACCAGGATTTGATCCAGAAAAAACAAGCTATACCTTCAATGTTGATTCAGCACTTGTTTCACAAGTAAGCATTGGGGCAACTAAGAATGACCCATATGCCATTTTATCAGGCGATTTAGGTAATGTACCGATTGTGCCTGGTAAGAATACAATCAATGTGACAGTGATTGCTGAAGATGGCACACCAAGAGTTTACTCAATCACCATTAACAGTTTAAGCAATGACGCAAGCATTTATTCATTAGGCGTAGAAAATCATTCTATAACACCTACTTTTGATCCAACTAAGACCGTTTATCGATTGACCGTTTCTTTTGATGTTACAATGGTTAACATTTATGCAACCGGACATGAAAAAGCTGTGATTTTAGGTACAGGCGTTAAAAACTTACAAGTAGGCGTGAATTTATTCACAGTTTATGCACGTTCAGAAGGCAACACAGAAGGTACTAGATATCAAATCGAAATTACCAGAACTGAACCAAGCAGTGACACAACCTTACAGTCTTTAGTCGTAAAAGATAAGAATGGTAATGCCTTACCATTCACGGGTTCATTCAGTCCAGACACTAGAGATTACATCATTAATTTACCAGAAGATTCCAACCTAAGCTCAGTCTTAATTGAAGCAGAAACCATGCACGATAAATCCAATGTTTATGGCATTGGTAATGTGCTTTTAGGTGGGTTCATTGATGGCAAATATCATACCATTGTTAAAGTTTCTGTTATGGCAGAAGATGGCACAATTGGCGAATACTCAATTAGTTTCTACCGCGGGGTTACGTTAAGTGATCTTGCAGAAATCGAATCGCTTAACCTACTTGGAAGTGACTCAGTGAGCTATTTAGGTACTTATGAAAATTCATTAATTGCCTTTGATGGTGAGACCTTAAGTTATACCATCACAGTGCCTTATTACGTAATGAACATGAACTTACAAGTTACTGCAGTAGGTACCGTTTATGGTGCTGGTGTTAAGCTATTTGGAACCAACAGCGAAATCACTTATAATCTATATGTGGTCTCACAAAATGGTTCTAATCAAACAGCTACTTACACCATTCGTGTGATTAAAGAACAAGCAGAAGTGGATAATTTCCTTAATAGCCTAACCATTGATGGTGTCTTGGTTAAAGGATTTGACCCAGAACAAAATGCTTATATGATCACGATGCCAACGCAATCTAGTAAAGAAAGCATCACCATTGGCGCAACCACGGATTCAAATGCAGTCATTCAAGGATTAGGCAATAAGCCACTACTTCCTGGTGAGAATGTGTTCCCTGTATCTGTTGTTGCACAAACCGGTGAAGTGAATACGTACACAGTGACCATCAATTATGTTCATAGTAATGCGTTACTAGACACATTACAAGTTAAAGGTGTTTCAGGTGACACCTATAATGAAGAAGATGCAACCACATTCTTCACACCAGATGAGTTTGAAAATTCAACGTTCTCATACGTGGTTTTAGTGGGACCAAATACTACTAAAGTCAGATTAACTGGGACAACAGAAGACCAAGAAAGTGGCGCAAGAGTTTCAGGATTCAGAACTTATGATTTCCCAATTAATATGGAATCTAAAGTCATTGAAATCGAAGTCACTTCTGCAGATGGCTTGCAAACTCAGATTTACCAAGTCGAATTGGTTAGAAATGGCAAAGCCGATGACAACTCCAAACTCAACAGTTTGGTTGTTGAAGGCCAACGTCTAGCCTTTAACCCTACAAACTATAGCTATTCAATCAATGTTAATTCAAACACACCTAACTTAAACTTAAGCGCAGAAGCATTTAGCCCGAACGCTAAAGTAACGGTTATGGGTTATGAACAAGGCCAAGCAAGCAATGAAGTTTCAATCGCAATAGATGATTTAAAAGCGGGTAATAATGTGGTATTAATCAGAGTTGAAGCAGAAGATGGGTCAATGAGTTACTATCGTCTATCAATCAATAAAGATGCTCAACCAGATTATATGTTAACCGTATTATTGATTGTTACTTTCCTATTATGGGTAATTACAGTCGTCTTCTTCTTGATTAAGCTTTCAAGAGATAAGAAAGAGGAAAACCGCAAAGGTATGATTATTTAGGTGTTTTCTTGCAAGGTGGTAACCCCACCTTGCATAACACTTATGAAAAAGAAAAGAGGTAAACTATGCTTATATTATTTTCAACAGTTGAAAACATTATTTTTTCAATTGTCATCTTACTCACATCTATTGGTTTAATCGCATTGCTTTATTGGTTGATTAAAAAAGAACACAGACGTTACAAACATGATAAATATTTATCGATTAGTGATGTAACGACCTTTGATGATTTACTAGATTTAGTGAGTTACCGATTTACGAAACACAACCAAGTCTATTTTTCGTTGCTTTACCTAAGCATCGATCAATTTGATCAAATCACCGAATACATTCACCCAGACGGGGTTTATCAGTATCTTCAAAAAGTAGGTCATTCCATAAGAATGAATCTATTTAGAGGGGCTAAATTTGCCCAATCGCCTGAAAGAGAAACCTTTTTAATTTATTTACCTGAGTTGTTAGACGAGGATAAACTGATTCAACTATGTCTTAGATTTAAACAATCAGCAGAAAAGAAAATGGTCATCTCAAACGATTTATCGATTCAAAGAAAAATCACGGTGAGTGCCGTGAATTACCCACAACACGGGAACGGTTTAAATGATCTTATGATTCATCTTAAATCGGCGCTTTATTATGGCAAAAGAATGGGTGGAAACACCATCAGCATTTATAACGATTCCATGAAACAAAATGAGGACACGCTTAAGCATTATAAAGAAATGAAAGATGCCTTAAAGAATCATGAAATTCAAATCAGATTTGAACCTGTGATGGAAAGCGAAGATTCAAAATGCTATGGGATGTACACCTTGATTGCTCATCAAAAATCAAAAGAACTGGTGCCTTATAGAGAATTTATGCCTTTATTAGAGACAACCGATGACGCATTTTGGTTTGGACAATGGGTATTTGAAAAAGCCCTTGAACATAGCTTTGATGTGTACAACACCATGAAAAATAAAGAGTATTACACCTTCATTCCTGTATCAGTGACACAGCTTGAACAAGCAGACATCGCTGGTTATATGGATACAGTCATAAAGAAATATCAAATTGATGCGAGCAAGGTGGTCTTGCACGTATTGGTTGCTAAAGCGGCCTCTTCAGAAATTAAGCTCGTGAAAAACATCATAAGCTTAAAAAATATTGGGTTTAAATTTAGCATCGATTATCAAAAGGATTTAAGTGTATTGAAACAATTCATCAGTAACTTTAAAATTGATTTCTTAAGAATCAATACAGAAGTCATCGATAAAGAATACGATCAAATCTTTAAGCAAGTTAAAGACCAAGTTACCTTGATTGCAACACACTTAGATAAAGAAACACAAATCCGTTCAATGGCAAATAAAGAGGTGCCTTTCATAGAAGGGCCTTACTTTGGACAACCGCTCACTAAAGAAGCGCTATTGCCGTTTGTTACGAAGAATAGGTTATAGGTAGATAAACATGGAAAATTTTGCAAAGTGGTTTATAGAATTATTTAAAGAAATACTATCCAATATCTGGGATGGTATCGTGAAGTTCTTTTCACTTTTTTATGAAAAGTTGATTATAGAACCTATCGAATACATTCAAGGTTTTTTATCTACATCTAAAACATTCGGGCCAATCGATTGGATTTTCGCGATTCCCTCGCTGATTATTTTGTTTTTCTTAACAGCTTTGATTACCGTTTTATTCATTCAACTGTTTAGAAGATACATTCGATTTGTGAAAAAAGAAAAAGACAAAGAAGAATTGTTACATGAAGTATCAGTCCTTCACTATGAAATAGAAAACTTGCTAGATGAAAAAAATGCCATTATGGCATTGTCCTCTGAACCTACTACCGGTGGGATTGTCTCAGGAGAAACTAGTAAAGGCACTAAGCGAAATCAAGGTGCAGTTAAAAATCGTTTTGCACTTTTATCACAAGTGGATGAAGCCTATAGATACAATGTCCTACAAACCCCTATGATACAAGAAGACCAAATTGATTTAGAGGCATTAGTGAAACGTTTTGTCCACTTCTCAGCTTCTCAGTTGAACCTTTATTATACAGAAAAAACGGCAAGAATTTTCTTCTCTGGGATGGCTGCTTCAAAAACCATGGTACTTGAAGGTATTTCAGGTACTGGTAAAACCTCCCTTGCGTATGCAATGGGTAAATTCTTTCAAAACGATGCTGCCATCATATCTGTTCAACCTTCATGGCGTGACAGAGGTGAGATGTTAGGGTACTTCAACGAATTTACTAAAAAGTTTAATGAAACTGACTTCTTAAAAGCGGTTTATGAAACGACTTATCGTACAGACATTAATTTCATTGTATTAGATGAAATGAACTTAGCGAGAGTGGAATACTATTTCGCTGACTTCTTATCCTTACTTGAAATGCCTGACCCAAGTGAATGGCGCGTTAATCTAATTACCGATCAACAACCAGAAGACCCTGCTCATTTAGAAGGCGGGAAACTATTAATCCCACAAAACGTATGGTTCATCGGTACAGCCAACAGAGACGACTCAACGTTTGCGATTACAGATAAGGTGTATGACCGTGTCGCATCCATCGAGATGAATGACAAGGCTCAACTCTTTAATGCGGACCCAACCAAACCGGTTAAAGTAAGCCAAGAGTACTTAAGTAAGCTGTTTAAAGAGGCTCAAAAGTCCCACCAAATCTCAGCTAAAACGTTGGAAAACCTTCAAAAATTAGATGATTTTATCATTGATAAATTTGCGATTGCCTTTGGTAACCGTATCAATAAACAACTTCATCAATTCATTCCGGTTTATGTTGCGGCTGGTGGCGATGAAATTGAAGCGCTTGATTACATGGTAAGCCGTAAAATCATTCGTAAGTTCGAATCGTTAAACGTCCCTTTCTTAAGAAATGAAATTGAAGAGCTAATCGTCGTGCTTGATAAGCTATTTGGAAAACAAAACTTCACAGACAGTAAAAAGATGCTTAAAGGCTTTATTAAGCAATTTAACTGGTAGTATCTATGAAATACAGATATGATTTAAATACCTTTTTGGGACTCATAACTAGTCAAATGAACGAGGCGGAACAAACAGACTTTTCAACACACTTTTACCACGCATTTTATCAAGGCGAAAGAACTTTATTTCAAAGACAAGATACTGAACGTAAGAAGTTTGATGAAACCTGGATATCTACCATAGAATCTTTCTTTCCTAGTATTGATAGAATCACAAGAAACATGCGTTCTGCGATTAAATATGAAGAAGAAATTCTACCCATAGAAAAAATCAAAAGAGTGGGAAGTACGGCGATTAAGCACTTGTCGAGCCATACAAATTTAATCAGAGAAATTGATGAAGAAGATAACGTCATTGCCCAAAAACTATTATCAGATTTATCTGAAACAGAATTTGGTATTTATGAAAACAGATTCATCATGACTTTGGTGTTCAGATTACGTGATTATACATTCGAGCGCATCAAAATCATCAAACAAGGCCTACATGCCAACCGTAAAACACGGTTGAATGTAGACTCGAAGTTTACCTTTGGTGAAGCAGACTACAATATTTCTTTTAATATTGAACAAAACGAATCGATTGTTCAAAGAAAAACAGATGATCATAACGAACGTGTGTTAGAAAAAGCAGAACGTCTTTATAAGTTGGTTTCAAACTTAACAAACTCAACGTTTATTAAAACTTTAAAACACTATAAACCTGTGACACCGCCTATTGTGAAGACACAAATCATCTTAAAGAATTCAGATTTTAAGAATGCTTATTTATTGTGGTTATTCTTAGATAAACACTTCCAATTGGATTACACCCTAGAATCTTCTAGCAGGCAAAAAAGGTTTAAACATGAATACGTCAAACAGTTGTCTCAAGCAACGCTGTTGTTGTTTTCAACGCTTTTAGATAACGACCCTGTCGATGAATCTAAAGACGCTTATTTTCCTGTGAAATACAAAGAGACTAGGCCAAAAATCTTGCAAATGATGCCAGATGAAATAGAAGTAAATCCAGATGTTTATGTCATTGAAAAACAACCAATGAATGAGTATTATTTGAATAAGATGCGTCAAATTCTGTCTAAACAAGTCAATGAAAAATACAACATAGACAATCAAGAACCCATCAAAGTGTACCTTAGAGAGGCCTTAGAAGATGCCCTTGAAATTACCAATAGCGTTTATGAATCGTTCTTTAAATACAACACAGATGGGGATATTTTCTCACGACTTGTGGTAGAAGATGACAAAGAAAAAGCCCTACAAGAAGCTTACGAAAAACAAAGAGTATCCACGATTGTTAGAGAAGTGAAACAAAAAGACTTTCAAAAAGCGATTGACTTAGAGAAAAAATGGAACATTGTCTTACTTCAAAAACAAGAAGACTTAATCAATAGCGAATACGATCAATCAAACCAACGCATCGCTAAAGCCATTGAAGAAGAAACTAAAAAATACGATAAAGACATCAGACAAACCGTGATGAAAGCACATAGAGAATACTCAAGCGAGATTCGCAAACAAAAGTCTGAACTTCAAATGTTTAGAAAAAAACTCAGTGAAGCTTTGAAACTAGAACGTAAAAAACTCAAAGAAGCTGAGAAGAAGCGTATTGAAAAAGAGAAGCTTCAATTGAAAAAACAAAAAGAAAAAGAGAAAGCACGACGCCTTAAGCAAAAGGAAAAAGAAGCTTTAGCCAAACAAAAAGCCATCTTAAAACAGAAAGCTGAAGCAGAAAAAAAACATAATGCTAAGCTTAAAGAACTTTCAACTAAGACGTCAAAACCTAGAAAACCTAGACAAAAGAAAGAAACAGAATCGGTGGTCAGCTAAAAACTGGCCATTTTTTCTAATAAAGGAGTGTTTATTAGTGAATCAGCAAAGTCTAACAGACCAACTAAAAGCCATGGGTCTAAAGAAAACCGATACAGTCCTCATGCATGCCTCGATGAAAGCGATTGGAGCGGTATCTGGTGGGGGACACACTGTCATCAAAACTTTAATAGATTATTTTGAAGAGGGCCTTTTTATGATGCCTGCTCACACTTGGAAAACCATTAATGAAACAAATAATCATTTTGATCCTAAAACTGAAAAAGCGTGTGTAGGTATTTTGCCTAATCTATTTCTAGCCCACCCTAAGAGTAGGCGTTCTTTACACCCAACGCATTCAGTGGTTTGTTCAGGCGATTATGATCAGAGCTTATTAAATAAAGAAGCTTTATGGCATACACCTACGCCGCTAGAAGGCATATATGGAAAGTTAAAAGCGCTAGACGGCTATATTCTTTTAGTAGGATGCGGGTTTGAACGCAATACCTATATTCATAGCATAGAAGAGTCTATGCATATTAATAATAGGTTTTCTGATCAACCCTTCGACGTATGGATTCATCATGAAGATGCAATCATTAAAAGTTATATGTATAAACACGAAAACATCACATTTCCCCATTTGTCGGAAAACTATTATAGAGTGTTGCCTAAACTTGAGCACTTAGGCTTGATTGACTATCACATGTTTGGTCATGCATTGGTCATGAAAATGAAAGCCAAAGACCTATTTGATCATATCTCAAGATGGTTAAAAAATGACCCACTGCTGTTTGATTCAAACTTGCCAATCGAAAATGATTTATTTTAATTGATTTATAGGTTATAATTTAATTAAAAGGAGGCATTACACTATGGAATCTAAATTTACAGGTGGTTTATTAGGTTTAATTGGTATCGGCATTTTATCAGGCATTATTGTGATTATCTCATTAGGGATTCTTACACCTTGGGCTGTTTGCATTAGACAAGAATGGTATGCAAAACATACCTACATTGAAGGCAAACAGTTGGTGTTTGAAGGCAAAGCCATTGAACTTTTTGGGCAATTCATTAAATGGTTTTTCTTCACCATCATCACTTTAGGTATTTATGCATTTTGGCTAAACATTAAGATGCATGCATGGGTAGTCTCAAAAACACGTTTTAGATAGGCATATCTTTTTATTATTTTCCGAGTACATGCTAAAATATAGCAAGGTATAAGGGGTGTATAAAGATGTTTGATTTTTTTGTAAAAGGGCCTGATGCCAATGATCTATCTTATGAAGACTACGTCAAAAAAGTAGAAGATGGGGAGAGCATTGTACTTTTAGATGTTAGAAACTATGAAGCCTTCAGGGCCTCTCATATCCCTGAGGCTGTGTCTTATCCGTTTCATGAGTTTAACAACATCGAAGAAGATTATCCTGATCGCTATCAAACGTATGTGCTCTATTGCCAAGAAGGCATTTTAAGTTATCGGGCTTTAAAGCTGATGAAACAAATCGGCTATCAAAATGTATACGACCTAGGTGGCTTTCAAACTTGGCCGTATGAAACTGAATCAGATGAATAAGACCCTTTTTATTAAGTGTCTTTTTCTTTATCTTAACAAGCATATGATTAAGCTTGTGATATAATGTATGGGATAGGAAGTGATTCTATGAGCCACGTGGTTGTAATCGGTGCAGGGGCATCTGGAATGATGGCTGCAATAAAGCTGAAAAGACAAAATCAAACCGTTACTTTAATTGAAAAGAATAATAAACTCGGCAAGAAAATATTAGCCACAGGCAATGGAAGATGTAACTATACCAATTTAAATGCAATGCCTAAACACTATAATCGTCCTGACTTTGTCAGTGAAGTATTCAGTCAGTTTGGCGTTAAAGAGACAGTGATGTTCTTTGAATCACTTGGCATAGTGCCTAAAGTGGAAGATGAAGGAAAAACATATCCAATGTCTGAACAAGCTTCAAGCATCACTGAAGTTTTAAGTCATGAAATCGAACGACTTGGGGTTAAAGTGCTTTTAGAAACCTCAGTTTTGGGTATTCAAAAAAAAGGCCGTTATGAGTTATCACTATCGACTGGGTCTAAAATAACTTGTGATCAAGTGGTTATATCGACAGGTGGTAAAGCCATGCCAAAAAGTGGGTCTGATGGGTTTGGCTATTTATTGGCTAAGGCTTTAGGACACACTGTGACTGATGTTTTTCCAGCATTGGTTAAACTTGAGTTAAAAAGTCCACACCTTAAACAAATCGATGGGGTTAAGGTCAAAGGCGAAGTATCTTTGATTCATAATAACCACGTTTTACAAACAGAAGTTGGTGATATTTTATTCACAAAATACGGGATATCTGGACCAACCATCTTACAACTTTCAAGAAAAGCCAATCAGCTTTTACTAGAACACCAAGCCATTTTCCTGAAGGTTACTTTATTAATGGAACTGGATGAATCTAAAGTGATGAGTCGTTTTTTTCATCTACAAGATAAAACGATTGCGGATGCTTTGGTGGGATTAATTCACAAAAAACTCATTCATCCATTGTTAGAAGAATCAGGGATTAAAAATCATAAAGCTTTGGTGAAATCTGTGGACCCAAAGACATTAGGCAAATTGACAAGGCTAATGTTTGATTGGCGATTTATGGCAACGGGCTTTAAAGGATTTGATGAAGCCCAGGTGACCGCAGGCGGGGTGTCTCTTTTAGAGATTAATCCAAAGACGTTAGAGTCTAAAATACAAAAAGGCCTTTATTTTACAGGTGAAGTCTTGGATGTGGATGGCCTTTGTGGTGGGTATAATTTACAATGGGCATGGAGTAGTGGCTATGTGGCTGCATGCCATGCGGGAGAACATAAATGATTAGAATAACAGAAATTAAGATTGACGTAAGAAAAGTAACAGACAAAGCCTCTGAACAGGTCGTATTAAAGACGTTTATACGTCAAAAATACATGATATTTGAAACAGATATTTTGTCTTTTTCGATTTATAAAAAAGCAGTAGATGCGAGAAAAAAAGAAGCAGTGTTTTTTGTTTATTCATTGGATTTAACGTTGAAAGATGAAGAAAGAATCCTAAAAAAGAACCATCCAAATTGCCAAAAAGCAATCAAACAACAGTTTTTGCCTGTTGTGACAGGAAAGGCTGTTCTTAAACATAGACCGGTGATTGTTGGGTTTGGACCTTCTGGTATTTTTTCTGCGTTGTTACTGTCTAGAATGGGCTATCGTCCAATCGTCTTAGAACGCGGGTTAGATGTTGATCAAAGAACACAAGCAGTAGATCAGTTTTGGAGAGACGGCAACTTTAATGAATCCAGTACGATTCTGTTTGGAGAAGGTGGTGCTGGGACTTTCTCAGACGGTAAACTCACGACCTTGATTAATGATTTAAGGTGTCACTATGTTTTAGAGGCATTACACAAACACGGCGCAGACGAAGAAATTCTTTACATGAGTAAACCTCATGTTGGTACAGATGTTTTAAAAGGCATCATAAAAAACATTCGTAAAGAAATCATAGATTTGGGTGGCGAAGTTCGGTTTTCATCTAAAGTAACAGATTTCATCATTGAAGATAACAAGTTAAAAGGTGTTGTGATTAACGACAAAGAAAGTTTAATGACGGAGGTTTTGTTGCTGGGTATTGGCCATAGCGCAAGAGAAACCTTTGAAACACTTTATGAAAAGGGCTTTAACATTGTTCAGAAGGCTTTTTCTGTGGGGGTTAGAATCGAACACCCACAAAGCATGATTAACGAAAGTCAGTATGGCGTTTTCAAAGACTATTTAAGACCAGCAGAATACAAACTCAGCTATCAAAGCCCAAACGGCAGAGGGGCTTACACTTTTTGTATGTGCCCAGGAGGTTATGTCATGTGTGCCTCTTCTGAAACAGAAGGGCTGGTCACCAATGGCATGAGTGAATCGAAAAGAGATGGTGATAACGCCAACTCTGCATTACTGGTGAACATCATGCCGGAAGATTTTAACTCGACACATCCGCTTGCTGGCATGTATTTTCAAAGGGCCATTGAACAAAAAGCATTTCAGGCTGCAGGGTCAAACTACTATGCCCCTATCCAGCGTGTTGAGGATTTCTTAAGTAACCGTAAATCGGTTAAAGTTGGGTCAGTTAAACCGACCTATTTACCAGGATTTACGTTTTGTAACTTACATGAGATACTGCCAACCTTTGTTTCAAAAACACTAAAAGAAGCCATCATCCATTTTGATAAAAAAATTAAAGGGTTTATGATGCCGGATGCACTATTGACTGGTGTAGAAACCAGAAGTTCATCACCAATTAGACTACTAAGAAACGATGAAGGTCTTTCGAATATTAAAGGCGTCTACCCTATGGGAGAAGGCGCAGGGTATGCAGGTGGGATCATGTCGAGTGCCGTTGATGGGTTGAAAACGGTTGAAAAACTGATTGAAAAGTTCAATAAATTAACTTAAAAAGCAGAATTTATGCTTTTTTTTCTCTTTCTCTTCTAGTGAATGAATTGACAAAATATTAAAAACATGATAACCTAGTTATGAATACTAGATATGAATAACCGTAATAACAATGGAGGATACCACCAATGAAAGTAGCAGTCATCACCGACTCAGGGTCTAACCTAAGTCAAACTTTTGTAAAAAAGCACGATAACTTGTATGTTGTGCCACTTAATATTTTGATCAACGGAAAGAGTTTCAAAGATCAAATTGAAATCAGTCCAAAAGAGGTTTATGAAAAACTTGATTCTCATCAAGTTTCTACCAGTTTACCTGACACGAAAGATTTAGAAACCATTTTAGAAAAAGTTAAGAAAGAAGGCTATGAAGCGGTTTTAGTTATCAACATTTCATCTGGGTTATCGGGCACATTTAACGCATTTAGATTAACCTTAGACAATGAAAAAGATTTATTAGTCTATCATTACGATACGAAGACACTTGCAGCGGGTCAGGGCTATTTAGTTGAATATGCTTTAGAATTATTGGCTAAAGAAACGCCACTTGACGAAATCATTCGATTGATTGATATCATGAGAAAGCACGACTCATTAGCCATCTATACCATTAACACGCTTAAGTACTTAAAACGTGGCGGTCGAATTGGCAAAGTTGAAGGTACAATTGGAGAATTGCTTCATATCAAACCGGTGATCACAGTCAATGAAGAAGGCGTTTATGTAACATTAAGTAAAGCAATAGGGCTTCAAAGATCGCTTTTGACCATGAAGGAATTAATTACCAAGAAGTTTTTAGGGGCACAAATCGATTTAACGATCCACTATGGGGAAGATGAAGAAAAGGCTAAACAGTTAGGACAAATGTTTCAAAAATCAATAGACATTAGAACACTAACCATTTCACCATTGACACCTGTTTTAGGTATCCATACAGGGCCACAAATGTTTGCGTATATCGCAAGAAAAGTATGATTAACAAGTAAAATAATGTAAAAAGTGTTCTAATTGAACACTTTTTTTATTGATTTTGTCGTTTAATGATCAATGAAGCGATAGAAAACACATACTAAATTGAGTGAGCATTCATTTCTCAGTAAATAATGTGTTTACTGTCTTTTATATTAGACTGATATTTTGTATAATAAAGACAAGGAGTGATATTATGGCAAAAGATACAAGTGTCGCACTAAGAAGCTTGAATATCTATCAAGTATTTTTAAGACAACATACTAAAGAAGGCACATTCTTAAGTTTAATTAAAGACTTACCAAGAATTAAAACATTAGGCATGGATTATATTTATTTACTACCGATTCATCCGATTGGTGTTTTACAAAGAAAAGGCAGTGTAGGTAGCCCTTATTCGATCAGTGATTATCGAAGCGTGAACCCAGATTTCGGAACAGAAGAAGATTTTAGGACACTTATCGATAAGGCAAATAAAGAAGGGTTAAAAGTGATGATCGATGTGGTTTTTAACCACACCTCCCATGATGCCCTTTTGTTAGAAAAACACCCAGAGTGGTATTTCAGAAGAAATGGAAAACTAGCTGGTAAAGTTGGCGATTGGTGGGACATTACAGACCTTGATTTTTCAAATAGAGGTCTATGGGACTATTTAATCGAAACCCTTGTGAAATGGGCTAAATTAGGCGTTGATGGCTTTAGATGTGATGTTGCACCAATGGTGCCTCAAGCATTTTGGTTAGAAGCGAGACAAGCCGTTAAGAAAGTAAACCCAAAGGTCATATGGCTTTCAGAGACCATGCACGGAGAATTTGTGAAGTACATTCGCGATTCAGGATTTGAAGCAATGTCAGATGCTGAGACCTTTGAAGCGTTTGATATTTGTTATGATTATGAAATTCACAATGAGTTTTTAGGGTATGTTGAAGGCAGAACCCCTTTAAACGACTGGTTGAAAGCAATCCTAAGACAAGAATACCTTTATCCAAAAAACTACGTAAAACTTAGAAACTTAGAAAATCATGACCAAGAACGTATTGCACACCACGTTAAAGATCCTATGAAATTATTGAACTTAACAGGGACACTCTTTTTCTTAAAGGGCGCTACCATGATTTATGCTGGTCAAGAATATGGCGTAACCAAACGCCCTGATTTATTTGAAGTCGATAAAGTTGATCTGTCTGTCAATCATACAGAAATCAGAAACCTCATTCATCGTATGAGTCATTTAAAGAAAGACTCACTCTTTCAATCAGGGGTGTTTAACATACACCTCCAAAGCATAGAAGCTGCAGTCATCAGTTTTGAAAACAAACAATCAATGACTTATGGCATCTTTAACCTTGGACAAGTAAATGGGGAAGTGGAAGTGACGCTACCTGATGGCATATATCAAAACATCTTATACCCGAATCAAGTCGAAGTTAAAAACGGAAAGCTCAAACTCACAGACAAACCAATGGTATTGTTTGGGTTAAAACAAACCATATAACTGAAAAGAACCCGGTTCTAAGGAACTTTCGGGTTCTTTTTTAATCAGGGTTCATAAAAATAAAAAACGCCTCTAAGAGACGTTATTTGTAGTATGGCAGGGCTAGCTGGATTTGAACCAACGATGACGGAGTCAAAGTCAGCGTCGCCATTAAATTAACATAAACCGAATTCAAAGCAACTATCTGAAGTTGCTTTTTTTGTTCTTTGAAAACTAAATATCTTTAGATCTAAATCATGATTTAGACATATAAAGATAGCTTGGTGAATTTAGGAGGGCTTTTTATTTTCTACCAAGCGAAGATAAAGAGTCCTCCTAAATTTTTGTGAAAGGAGATTACCTTGGATAAAATACTCAAAACATTTAAAGATTCTACTGGCCGTGAATATCGTGTAGTTAGTGTTCATGGATTTGGTGGTGCTATTGCTATTGATTCAAAGCAAGCTAATGGTAGATTTAAACAACTGAATGCGAATAAGGGAAAAGGTTTAAGACTCCTTAAAAAATACGCAAAAGAATGTTTGCGATAGAAAGGGGTGAACTAATATTTCTAGTATTAAAAAAAGTAACAATGCTCATCGAAGATTAGCTAGATTTCATGAAAATCAGTATGCGAAAAGCAAGAAATCAAAGAATTATATTAGAACTGGATATCATAACATGGTTCTAAAACAACAAGAGCAATTGAATCGTAAGCTAACTGATGATGAAAAGAAAAAGATATATAAATCATCTGAGTATTATTACTATAATTAGTATTCCAATTTGGAATAAAGGTGCTTGAATGCGATTAGTAAAGTTAAATGAGTACTTAGACAACTAACAGCCTAAAACATTTTTAAAAGGAGTGATTTCATGTCTAGTCCTTACTTAATACAAAAGAAGCGACTCATAGACAACTTGGTTAAAATTTACCCTTATTCACGGAACTGGTTTGAATCAAAATCAAACCATGTCTTAGAAGCCTTGTTAAATAAAAAACGAAAGAAGTGACTGATTGGCTAAAAATAAAAAAAAAGTGGGGAATATTTACCCCACTGATACGGTAGTTATTCCGTAACTCTAAATTGAGTATATCAAACGATTAATTATATGTCAAATAAACAAAGAAAAGGAAGAAGAAAAGATGGAACAAGTAAAAGAAACAAAACAAACAAAGAAAGATATACAAGCAGAATTAAAACCATTTGTAGCACTAAAAGATTTAACAGCTGAAGATGTGAAAAACTTTAAAAAGTTGCCTTTCACATTTAAGATTGACACAACAAAACGTGGAATGGTTATCAAAACGATTTCATTTGAACTGACTAAAACTTATCTTAAGGCAGTAAATGTGGTACCAGGTCGAGAAAAAAGATTAAGTCCAGATAGATTCGATTTAATTGTATTCTCTATTGATTTACCACTGAATGATCCTTACGGAAGACCTATGACAGAATGGCATAGAAATGTGCCAGTTCGATTTGTCAAAGGTAAATTTAAAAATGGTGGTGAATACTATTCATTAGAAATTATCTACAAACAATATATGTATGATACTCATTTCTTTAATTCATCCAGTGATCAATTAAGACTTCTTCAGATGTTAGAGGAAAAAGGTTTATTAAAGATTGATTGGATTGAAAGACCAGATGCAATTGATGATTTAAGCTTTGAGGATGTTTCATTTAATGAATGACCAATAATCAAATTATTATAATAGTTATCCTTTCCACAATTTTACTGATTCTCCTCCTGCTTAGTGTTGTGTTCTTTGGTAAATCAAAGTACTATAAGTACCACTTCCAAAGGACACAGTACGAAGCTATTGAATTTGGTCATTTGATTGGGATTAGTGGAAAGATTGGATCAGGTAAGACTTCAATTGCATCTGGATTAAGTCACATTTATCAATTAGATATTCAATATCGAATTCAAAAGTTATTGAAAGACTATCAAACATATTTTAATAAAATCGAGTTCCAGAATTTCAATGATCGATTATATGAACTAATCATCACACATGGGGCAAAGAATTATTATTTGATCACTGATGAACTAATGGCAGGTTTTAATTTGATTGATAGACCAGTTTATAACTTTATGAATTTTACAACGATACGAGAGATGACAAAATCTTACGTTATCGCATTTATATCGCTTTTAAGAAATAATTATGTAGCAAGTAAAACCAGATTCTACTCAAGGATAACAAATACGTTAAACCTTGATTACGATATCAAACAACAAGACTTATACAAAGTATTTGAAAGTGGCGATTATTACATCGAAGATTACCTTGTAGAAATCATCGATGAAGCACAAGATGATAATTCTGCAGCGACTTGGCGTGAACAAGAAACATCTGGTCGAAAGCAATACCGAAACAAATATCGGCACATTCATGAACAAAATAATAGAATGATAGGGATTAAACAAGATGAAACTGATGAAGTTAGAAAACAAAGAAGCTTATATCAAACTAACATCAAAATAGTTGAAAAAACAGATGTTAAGTTTATATATCGATTTGTTTACAAAATCTTTGAGTTTTGTTATAGACTTGAGGATTCACCTTATAGGTTTTTCAAACTTCGTTTGCCTTATACCTGGTATTACATTAAGAATTTGTTTAATTACGATAAGTATTCATTTCAATCTTATTGTGATGCTAGATATGATTCACCATCGATTACTCGTGATGTAGATCATAAGCTCATGTTTGTTAGATGGTATTTAGAATCTTTGAACTATTCTGTCTTCACAGTTCAGATTGCACATGATGCCGATGATTTATCAAAGGATTCAAAGGTAGATAATCTTAAGCTTGTTATTCCAACTATTTATTGCTTTACATATCCAAGGTTTGAATTTAACAAGATACAAACAGACTTACTCGAAAAATCGAATAAAGATGGTTCGATTGAAAGAAACCTGTTCAAAAACCCAGAGTTTTTTAACACAGAAGAAAAGGTGGTGATATCAGATGACATTGAATTTTAATCAAATAGTTATCATGTTAGTATTTATGATTTTATACATGTTAATTATCTATATTCTTATATTTAGAAAATTCAAACGATTTTTGTTAGAACAACAATATATCCATGAACAAGCGATGAGCTTGTCAAACGTTCATCTTGATGAATCATCTTTAACCAATAAAGACACGTTAAAGGAGTAGGACTGGACGTGGGGGGTATGGTAATACCCCCCTAACTTGTCCACTGATGAATTCATACACTGAATTGAGGTCTTTGGATAAGGTTGTCTTAATCGACTATTTAACAGTAAATATTGATGATTTTAGAGTAATCAAACACGGTAGAAATGATTATCGTATCCAGGATGATAAGTTCGATAAATTACTTACAATCCTAGGTTTTAACAAGGAGATTAATAATCTACAAGCTTATCTGCCTCTGCATGGTTTTACAAACGGTTTTCTTTTAAACCAGTTTACAAGGATAAGTTGGGGTGGGGAACATGTAAAGAGTAATGGAAAATACGTTGTTTCCATTGAAATGTCTGGTCAAGCACTTCGTGAATTTGAAAAATATTCAGGACACAGCTGGTTAGATTTACTTCGAATGATATTTAGCTTTGAATCCTTTAGAATTTCAAGATGTGATTTTGCCATTGATGATTTTACAGCTAAAGAGATTAGTTTACCCTATATTAGAGATTTGCTCGAACAAGGATTATATACATCAAACTCAAGGTATGGATCTCATGTATCAAGTTGGGTTAAAAATTCAGATGAACGTACAACTGCTGGTTTCACTTTCTATATTGGTAAAAAAGGCGGAAATCAGTTGGCAATTTATGACAAACTTCGAGAACGATTATTTAGTGGACATGAAGTAGAAACAGAAGCATGGAATCGATATGAAATGCGTTTTGTTCAAGAAAAGGCATATTCAGTACTCGAACAGTATTATCTAGCTTTAGAAAGTGACAATGGATTTGATTTAAAGAAATATGTTCAAGGGTTATTGCTATCTTTCCTGGATCTAAAAGATGAGGATGATAAGAACTCAAGGATACGGAGAAAAGCGACAAATCCTAAGTGGTTAAATTTCTTAGATTCTATCTCAAAGATTGATATCAAATCAAGAGTCAAAGAACCACCTACATATGATAAAAAAATGCAGTGGGTAAAATCATCTCTTCCATCTACTTTTGCAGAAATGATAATTACACAAGACTTCGATGGTGCGCAAAGAATATTTTATGAAGCTGTAGCTGAAGCTATTGATAACTTACAACCAAGTAAGATTGCAAGATTGAATCAGTATTTATTAGAAAACAATAAGAAAACTTTCAATGAAGAACGTTCAGAAGAAATTAAATCGTTGATAAAGTCGATTCTTGACTTAAATGATTAAAAAAGGAAAAAGAACATGACAAAAGCAAAGAAAACAAAACAAGAACAACAAATTATTCCGACATCGGAATTATCTTTACAACTCAAAGATGAACTTAAGTTGGAATACACTTATAAAATGGCTACTCAATACATTAAGAATCAAACATCATATATATTCGATTCTTATCTGAATATTGGCTCTAAGTTAAGAGAAATATCAGACAAACGACTTTATGAACTAGATGATTATGAGTCTATCTACGATTATGCATTAAGCGAATTCAACTTGGCCAAAACGACTGTTCATAACGTGATGTCCATTTCAGAAAAGTTTACGGATGAAAATGGAAGATTACTCGAACAGTATAGGGATTTATCATTTAGTAGTCTGGTTGAACTAGTTTCTATTGATCAGATTGATTTGGATAATTATCAAGGACTTAAGACTGTACAACAAATCAGGACAAGAAAATCCGAACTAAAGATTTCAAAAAAAATAGCTGAAGCTTTTGAAAACTCTGGTGATATCAATTTGATAATCGAACGTATAAAAGCATATCCAATTCATACTCAATTAAATAATTTGGATGTTAGATTGATTTACGAAGTACTGAATGATGGTCAATCAATTAGTCATAACACTCGTTCTATTCAAATTAGATTTCAAATATCAAACTTAACTGTTAAAAAAGCTGACATACCATTCAAACTTATTATTGACAATTATCGCTATTCTTTACAGTCAGGTGGGACTTTTTATTGGTCTCAGGATATTAAAGTTCTAGAAGATGTAGATATTTTTATGAATAAGCATGTTGCTATAATGAATGACAAGATAAAAGAACATTCATCTAAAGATAAGAATAATGGTCAAAACGTTAAAGATTCTTATAACAGTTTCTTGACACATTCCATCTGGAATAACTTCATTGCTCCTATATTTAAGGAAATCCATAAGGAGATTGGCCAAGAGTATTTTTACGATTACGAGAATGGTTCAAGATTGGCTATTTACAAGCATCCAATGAAAGAAAAGACCAATCTGCCATTATTCATGATTGAGTATCCTAATGACATAACACGAATGAATGTTATAAAACCAGATGGAACAACATATGAGCAATTCGAAAATATAATTTCAATGCGTTCGAAACTAGTTGAATCAGTTGAAGAATCGATTAAGCAAATTCTGTTAGTCACAAAGGGGTGAATTAATGTTTAACAAAGATTATCAATCACAAGTTTCTTATCATGAACGAAGAACTGCATCTAAGAAAGTAGAAAAAGACAAGAAACTATTCTCGGATGGATATCTTCGAGGTGCTTTTATGATAGAAACATTTGGTGGATTAGATAGTGCTTCAGTTAACGCTAGAAAAGCTAAGCGACTGATAGATGATCCAAAAGCATCTAAAGAACTTAAGCAACAAGCAAAAGGACTTATCGCAAGTCTATATGATTACAAAAAAACAATCCCTGAAGATAAAGATGTTTGGGGAAGAAAAATGAAAACAAGGAGAACTTAATGGAATTAAAATTGATAAAAGTTAGAGATAATCCTCATGGGTATAAATACAACGTTCAACTTTGGAATAATGGTTATTATTCAGGAAATGGTAAGTTCTTTAAAGAAAAAAGAACGGCAAAACAATTTATAAAAAATAACAAAAAGGAGAAATAAAAATGAAAAAATTAATAATTAGTTTGTTTTTAATGGTAGGTATGTTGGTATCAATTTCTGTTCCAACTTACGCATCTACTACAGTTTATGATTTAGTTAAAGTTGGTGAGAAATACTATGTAAACAATGGGAATCCTTATTATACATCAATCCAATTACCATTTCAGGTAGATTTTGAAGCGAATAATATTTTTGGGTTATCTGGATTTACGATGGTTATTGAAGATGATTTTGATAAGTCAATCGTTGAAGAGATTAAAGTAAATCCAGTTGAAAATTGGTCAAGGATTTTCATAAGTAATTCTGGCTGGGATGTGGAAATTGAAAACTTATCAACAGGAAGTGTGTTGTATGGTGAAGTAAATACTGACCAATGGGATCAAAACTATAAGATATACTTTAAAGACTTGGTTTTTGCTGATCTTCTTGAGCCAGTTCTAAATGGAGAAACAGCATTTGTTACTAATGTAGATAATCCGATTTCAGAATCTGAAATACGTTCATATATTACTGCTTTGGATGAAACAGATGGTGATATCAGTCATAGAATTGTTGTAGAATCTACAACTTATGATCATTTAAATGCGACTGTAGGAACCAAAACAATCGTCTATTCAGTGACTGATGAAGCAGGGAATAAATCAACTTTAACAGTCACAGTTCTAGTTAAAGATGTTACTGCTCCAGGTATGTCATTATCATCATGGTCACAATCTATTAGTTATAGTAAAACACTTGATGTAGAAGCACTTAAGAACTCTATTCAAAAATCAGATAACGTTGATTCTGCATCAGGTATTGCAGTTACGATTTTAAGTAATACTTACACTACAAATAAGTCAAAACCTGGTGTATATAAGATTCAATTTCAGGCTCAAGATAGTTCAGGTAATAAAACAGTAAAAGATTACACTGTAACTGTCATTGATGACATTAAGCCAATAGCTTCGTATAACTCAGTAATTATGAAGCCTGCAACTTCTGCATTGACAGTTAGTGATATCATGTCAGAAATAACAGCTACTGATGTAATTGATGGTAATGTCACTTCATCACTTCAAATCGTTTCTGATGGATATACAGGGAATGGAAATAAGGTTGGAGAATACGTCATTAGATTTTCTGTTAAAGATAAGTCAAATAATGTTTTAGAGTTCGATGTCACTGTTAAAGTCCTCGACAATATTCCACCAGTATTTTATGTAGTTCCTGGATATTTCATCCGTGTTGAAGATGTCGTTAGCTTAACATTAGAAGATTTTGTTGATATTCTAACAAGAACAGGTCAAATTCAAATGTCAGGAACTACGACTTATACAACTCTACTAAACGAATACGAGGGAAATGAAATGGTTCCAGGGACGTATGCAATGTCTCTGAAATTTAGATCTACGTCAGGACTAGAAGAAGTTAAATCATTCGCAGTTCAGGTGATGGAAACTGAAGCCAGTGATGGTGAAATTTCTGAGGAAAAAGATAATTTCATCTTGGTAGCAATAGACTGGTTGAAGAATAACAAAGTTTATACAGTTATTATCTTAACAGGAATACTTCTATCAGTTGTTACAATTGTAATTTTCAGTGGATCAGGTAATAGAAACAGAAAATACAACAAGTATTCTAAATATAGAAAGTAGGTTCATATGGCACTATTCAAAAAAAGTTTAATAGGACTTATTTTGTTAGTGCCTTTCCTTTTCTTAGGGATAGGCACTAACAAGCTTAAAGCTGGTTATTATGAATCAAACATCGATGAAGTTGGTGGCGATATTTATCATGTAAATGTAGGTAATCAACGAGCCTATATTCATATGACTTTACCTAGATATGTCAATGATAAATATGTGAACTCATACGAAACCAATACACAGCATGAAATCAAATTTTATGATTCAATGAATATTTGGTTTGATAGATCTATTGTTAATCCTGACGAGTCACTTTATAACATGTTTGTGATTGAATCGAAAAATGAACATGGTGAATATGTGACGGAGTTCTATTCAAGGAAGCCTACATATAATAATCTTAGGTTTATGGGTACTGGAGATGGTATAGAAATTAGTTATCGTGATGAAAGGTATATGTCTGAATCTTTTTATTATCTTTTCGATAGCAAGACTTATCGATTATATTGGACAATATCAAACGTTTATGAAGATGTTACTATAGATCAACTTCCTGTGACCTCAGGTTCACCATTCAAAAAAGGTTCAACAGGACATGTTACATTTGATATTAAAGGTTCATATCTTGATATCACTATTTTCTATGACAATGAGTATCATTTAGAAACTAAACTTATTGATGACATTTCTATTTTCGAGAATGTAGCTTCAGCTTACTATTACAGCGATGGAGAATCTAAATTTATAACGCTATCATACGAACATGAACCTATTTTTCTTAATAGCATCTCTGCTGAAGCAACGCCATGGGCAGATACTATTACATGGAATCTAACGACAAACGAGATTAGATCGATTAATAAAGTAGAAGTTTTCGCATATCATTACAAAGATTCAAATAGAAATATTTTCACTTACATGTATTTACCTAATCTAGTACACGATAATATTATTTCTGTGACTGCAGGATTCCAATATCAGTATGATTATCATTTTACTGGAAAAGGTGAAGTTCATTCAGAACTTGTAACTCTTAATGCTGGAGCGAAAAACACTTATTCACCTATTTGGGAAAAGAAACTTGTTTCCGTGTATGAAAACAGTCCTTACAAATACCTTGATTCACTGATTTATAAGGCTTTGGGCATGGAAGATAAGACAGTTAGACAATTAGATCAAATATTTCAAATGACTAATCCAAGTAAAGAACTTACTGATAAGATTACAAATGCCTGGAACGAAAAATATGATAGTAATGTTGTGATTGATAATAATTCAAACAAGCTTTATAAATTGAACTGGGGACAATACGATAAATTCGGTGCTAAAGATGTTTATTTGATTGAAGATAGTTTTAACTTTGCAGAAATTGTCTTCGTAAAAGATGGAAAAATAAATCTATTAGATTTTAAAGATATTATTTTAAAAGATGTTATCGATGATACATTAATTCCAAAAGAGAATGATTTTAGTATATTTGGTTTTCTAATTGATTTGATTACTAAATATCCAGTGCCTGCAACGATTATTATCTTAGTGTTTGCATTTATGCTGATAATAATCCTTTCACCATTTATAGCTATTTTTTCTACTATAGTCAATGTTGTAATTGGATTTGTTTCAACGTTGTTTAAAATCGTAACTATGGTTATTACAAAGCCTCTTTTCTGGATAATCTTAGCGATAAAACTTTTTGTATTTTTAATAATTCAAATAATCTAAAGAAAAATCCCTTTCTAAAAAAATTAGTGAAAAACTAAATATTCACATATTACTTCAAAATTATTTCGTTATTAATATAATTTGAATGGGATGGATATTTAAGGGTTCGCTACCTAATCATAAGAAAGGGATTAATCATGAAATTAAAAGACTTAATAATGAAATATTTAGATTATTCATTTAGATACAAAACTGATGGTACGCATAAATTCAATTTAAGCGAATCAAGAGCAATATTAAAAGCTTTAGATTACTTAGATTTAAATGATACTGATGATTTTAACGAAGATACTATAGACAACCTGGTAGACTATTTTAAGACTAAGACTGAGAAAAAGAACTCAAAGATTAATAGTACAGTTTCTTGGCTTTATCGTGTTTTAAGGTTTCATGATCTGGTTCACTTGTTGCCTAAACAAAGAAAGTTATATAATGATACAGTCAATTTTAAACCAGTATATGAAGAAGAAAGAAAAAGAATACTGAAGTATATGTATGATTTAAATTCCGACGTCGGAAATAACTTATCCTATCAACTTGCAATATTCCTCATGCTAGAAACTGGGGTTAGATCGAATGAACTGTTAAATATTAAAATAGACAATGTCAATTTAGTTGAACAAGCTATATATCTGGATAAAACAAAGAATGGTAAACCCAGGACAGTATACTTTAATCGACTTGCTGAGCCTTACATAAAGATTATGCTAAAGAAACGAAAAAGAGGGTATTTACTATATAACTTTCTCAGAGATGAGCGTTTCAATAAAAGAGCTTTGGATTACTTGATTCATAAAATCAAGGTTGATTTATCCATTCAAAAATTGAGTTGTCATATGTTCAGAAAAACATTTGCTACAGAGTTGAGTAAAAATGGTTGCCCAGTTACAACCATTATGAAGTTACTAGGACACACAACCATTGAAATGACTATGGTATATCTTGAAATCAATGATGATAAGATATCCAAGGATTATAAAAAGTATGTACCATATTTTTAGAAAGGAGCATAATTAATTGGCAAGAATTAGATCAAAGTTTATGTTTAATCACAGAATTAAACATCCGACGATTGTATTTGAAGATTTTGGCGATAAATACGGATATGTCAACATTACGCATTCAAAACGCTATAAAGGTTCTAAAAACATCCAATTACCAGTTAATCCAGAAAAAGGAAATTTAACAAAGGCATATATACTTCCATATCCTAGCAAAGATAAAAAAAAGTCATTCACCTCTGAAAAGAAGCCAATGACTATTGGAAGTAAGAATCGGTATTGGATTAACAAAGTTAAGAATAGACCTTATAAATAAAAAAAGTAACGTATTACAGAAACTTAATTCTGTGTCTCGATACGTTACATTTATATGATACACAAAAATGACTATAATGTCAAGAAAGGAGTAATTAAAATGGGTGATCAATTAAAAGAAACTATTGATGAATTAATTAGATTTGCAGAAATGAATCCTGATTGTTTTGTAAAAGCGGTAAAAACGTGTACAAAAAATGAAAATGGTGTATCTACTATCGGTATTAGTTTATCATTATCTATCATTGACGATAATAAATAAATAAAAGCCCTTATTTAGGGCTTTTATACATCTGATCATTAAATGATTTCGAACACTAATGTATCATTTACATAATAATACTTAAATTTATAGTTTACAAGGAGAATCTTCATTTTTTGAATAGTTGTCTCATCGTTAATCGATGTATCTGAGAATATTGCATAAATAGCTTTAGATACTTCTTTTTCTTTGATTTTCTCTACATGTTTAATAGTTCTTGAGCTCAATGATTTCTTCATATTACACCTCGATTTTTTCAATTTCTTCAATTGCTGTTGTATCTATCTTAAATAATCTATTTATTAAATCGCAAACTTTGATTATATGTTCTGAATTCTTCGATTGATTGTTTTCTAGATTCGTTTTAATATCGAAAGTGTATTCAGGTAAGTAATCTATTACATATGTAATTGTTTTTATCTTTTGATCAACTAAATTTTTAATCAACGACTCGTAATGTAGTAATTGAGTTAGTTTATCATTATAGTTATTGTGTGCATAACTTTTATTTTTAAGATAACTCATTTCGATAATTAAAATAGTGTTTTTGAAACAAATCAAATAATCCGGTCTCTTGTCTTTTGAATAAGGAATGATAAACTCGCTAATAACATTAATTTCATCTAGACCATATGACATTAAATTATCCATTATTCGTTTCATTATCGTCAATGAGTCTAACCAAGAAATGACTTGTTTTCCTTGTAGATAATTTTTAACATTACTCTTATATTTGTCTTGTAAATCGATAAAGTATTGTTTTTCTTTTACAAGCTCATATCTTTCTTTGTCATCCAAATCAATGATTCTCCACTCGTTTTTGAATAAATCTTTATAATAATCAATAAATTCTTTAACAGTTTTTGTGTGCATTAATGCTTTCATGTTCTCACCCAAGTAAATTATAACAAAAAAGGACTAATCTAAGTCCTTTTCTTTTGCTTCTTTAATGTATTTCTTTGAGATCTCTGTTTGAATCCTTCTGAATTCAATGAGTTCATCCAATGTAACTTCTAGAGCTTGTGCTATTTCGACGGCTCTTTCTAGTGATGGAGTTCTATTTCCATTTTCGAATTGTTGAACAGCCTGTGAACTAATTCCAAGTTTTTTTGCTAATTCAGTTTGGCTGATCTGTTTTGTTTTTCTAATCTCTTTAAGATTTAAAACAATTTTTTTATTCATTTAGCAATTCCCCCTTGCGTTTTACAAGCTAATGCTTTAAAATAGCATTGTAGGACAAGCAGTTGCTTGTTTAAAAGGTAGTTGCGTTTCGGTAAATATGGCAGGGCTAGCTGGATTTGAACCAACGATGACGGAGTCAAAGTCCGTTGCCTTACCGCTTGGCTATAGCCCTAATTATTCGCATGGGGCGGCTAAAGGGAGTTGAACCCTCCAATGTCGGAGCCACAATCCGATGTGTTAACCGCTTCACCATAGCCGCCATCTATGCGCAAATATTATTATACAATATATTTTTAATATGTAAAGAGAAAAATAACTTTTTTTTTACATGAAGTGATTTTTTCTATGAAATTCATGAGTTCTTTGGTATGATTTATGTGACTAACGGGGGGATTGAATGAAACTTGTAGGTAGAGTATTTTATGGACTATTAGTAGCAATGTTGGCTTTTAACATCTATGGACTGTCTTTGTTTCAAATGGAATATGAAGCGGTTGATAAATATGGAAGTCTTGCGATAGAAGAAAATGATCCATCTTTCTTCAGAAATATGTTTGATTATTATGAACAAGAGGATCTCTTACACGTCTTAGAGACAAAAGACAGCGAATCTGACATTGCGTTTCAGTTATATTTATTTAAAGGTGTTTCTAATAAAATGGACTTTGTAAGAGTTCAATTAGATAGCTTAGAGGGCTTTGATTATGACAAAGGCTTTGAAATATCTGTTTTATTAGAAGGACAGACTGAGTGGAAGAATTATAAATTTGTTGCACATGACAAATTCTATTACTTGAATTTGGCATTAAACAACTTGTTGAATGAAAAAGAACCATCAGGTTTCATAGATTGGATTGATTTCAAAATCAATGCCATCTATACAGACGAAGTAGATGGGAAAAAGGTTGAACTTGAAAAGTTGATTTATGATTTTGATCAACCCATGGTCCTTACTAAAGCACAAATGGACGTTGCAGATAAGCTTTATACACCAATAGATCCAGAAGCAGAAACGCCAGAGTATCCAACTTTGGAGAGTCTTTTATTAGTGAAATCTGTTAAACGTAACTTCTTTAATGAGTTTAGCTATATCTTATGGCGAAACATGGCCATTTATGCAGTTGGGGTTGTGATGTTAACCTACTTTGTGTTTTTTAGAAAAAAACTTTCTATGTCTAAGAAGATTAAAAATCCAGTTGTGTTTAAAGAAAACATCAACATAAAGGTGATTGATTCTGTCAAAGAAGTCGATGAAACCAAGGATAAACAAAAATAACTATTGAAGAAATTCGTAACGTGTGTTATATTTATAATGCACGTTAATTAGGGATATGGTGTCAACGGTAGCACAGCGGTCTCCAAAACCGTTAGTACGGGTTCGAATCCTGTTGTCCCTGCCATTAATGTATATGAAACTCATAAGTGATCTGTTTATGTGTTTTTTTTGTCTTTAGCGCTATGTAATTTGTCTTTAGTATGAGATAATAAAACAAAAAGGATGGGATGTTATGAGAGTTGCTTTAATTGCACACGATAAGAAGAAGAAAGACATTATTGAATTGGCTATTAAGTATAAAGAAATCTTAAAAGAACATACACTTTATGCCACTGGCACGACAGGGACATTGGTTATGGGTGAAACAGGCTTACCAATTATCAGAATGAAATCTGGTCCTCTTGGTGGCGACCAACAAATCGGCTCGATGGTTGCTGATAACCAATTGGATTTAGTTATTTTTTTAAGAGACCCTTTGACTGCACAACCCCATGAACCAGATGTATCAGCTTTGTTAAGACTTTGTGATGTATTTTCCATTCCGCTTGCGACCAACAAAACCAGTGGTGAGATTATGTTAAAAGCCCTACACAATAAAGAGATTGTTAACCGATATAAAGTAGGTACATAAGATGTTTATTGACTTAAGCTTACCGATAAAAGATGGCATGTTGGTTTATGAAGGCGATCCTAAAATGTCTTTAAAGAAAATCAATTCAATTGAAAAAGACGGGTTTTCAAACTATGAACTAAAAACCAACATGCATGTTGGGACTCATATAGACGGCATTGGACATATGTTGGATGATCCTGAATATGTCTTTAGTATCCCTTTAGAATCCTTAGTAGGTTTATCAAGGCTTGTGAAAGATGCTTTGCCATTTGTCGATTTAGGCCATGAGCTTTTGTTGGTTGATATGAAAGAAGAAACTTTGAATGAAAAGTTTTTAAAAAGCATTCTAAACAGTAACGTAAAGCTTATTGTGATCGAAAAAGCATCGGTAGATCAATATCCTTATGAGATTCATAAACGCTTGTTTAAAAAAGGCATTCGCATTGTTGAGAATGCAATAGGGTTTGATAAGCTAAGAGACTTAAAGACATTTAGACTTTATGTGATCCCTTTATCAATAGAAGCAGATTCATCTCTTTGTAGAGTGTTTATAGAAACAATTTAAAGTAAATAATGAACATCACCTGTACGTATTATGTAGAGGTGATTTTTTATGAAGAAAAGTTTTATGATTTTATGTTTGGTTTTTTTATTCGGGTTTACACCCATCTATGCAAGCAGTTCAAGAGAAGAAAACCTAAACAGATTGCCTTATGGCAAGAATTACATTGATTTTAGGAATTTCACTTGGAATGCTTACACGGATTATGGCATGATCGATTTAATTACAATCAAGCCAAATACAAATTACACATTGGTGATTGGTAAGTCGTTTGTGGGTGATTTTATCTATTATCAAAATGAACAACCGGATTTTACGTTAGAAACTGAAACGTCTAGTGAAGTCGTGCCGTTTTCAATTGACAGTGAAAACGAACGGTGGTTTAAGACGTTTTCTCTTAATGTGGACAAAATGAAAATCAACCATTTGATGGTTGAGTCTCTTGGACAGTATGAAATCATTTTGTATGAAGGCACGTATGAAGCGTTTGAGGGCTTTGAGCTTTATCAGTCCAATGAACCAAGCGTTTATGAAGGGTATTATTTGGTGGACTATGATCATCCAGTCTCGACAGAAACGATATTAACGACGCTTTCTGCCAGTGATAACCACACAAGGGACATAGACCTTAAAAAGACAGTGATCAAAGATGAATACACGAATAGAGAAAAAGCCACAGGCGAGTTTTTGATTGCCTATGAAGTCAAAGATAAAATGTCGAACTTGAGTGTTTATAACATGCATGTTCGTGTGATCGATCATCAAAAGCCTGTTATTTCAGGGTCTTTAAATTATGAAATCAAAACGGATGAAGACCATTTGACGGTCGAACAAATGATCGACCGTCTTACTTTAACGGATAATGCAGATCCACTTGCCAGTTTAGATGTTTCTATCATTAAAGATGACTATACCCCTAATAAAGGCAATGTAGGCACGTTTGAGGTTGTGATCAGCGTTAGTGATCAATCAAACAACCAGCAAGAAGCGACTATTTCTGTTTCTATTAGTGACACAAAAAGCCCACGAATTACTGGTCCGGATACACTTTATAAGTATGTTAGTGACGACCCCCTAACGGATGAAGCATTAAGAAGCCTTTTTCAATCCATAGATAATGTCGATGGAAACATCAGCGAGACCATGATTATTAATGTCGATGGGTTTAATCCTAATGTAGTAGGGCTTCATCGCGTATATGTCATTTCGAAAGATGCTTCTGGTAATCAATCCTATAAAACCGTTTTATATCACGTATTAGATGATGTGTCGCCTAATATTATCGCTTCATCACCTGTTATGACACTCGCTACATATGAAGCAATGACGGAAACAGAGTTGGTTGAATGGTTTAAAAAAGACTTAATGAAACAAAACATTTACCCTGACAACGTGAAAATATTGCTTGATGAAGTAGACCTAGACCAACGATCAAAAAACCGTTATGTCTATTTTGAATACGACGTCAATGGCATGGTGAAACAATCGAGATTGACCGTCGTTGATCAAACTTCTTCAAACAAAGGCATCATCGTACTCAGTGCATTAGGAGGACTCCTAGTCTTTAGTGCCATTATCGTCTATAAGAAGAAACACTAATACTATCTAAAGTCAAACATTGTTTGGCTTTTCTTATTTTTTAATTTGTAGTATGATATACTATATTCACTAGGTGATTCTATGAACAAAAAGAAACATATATGGGTCTTTATCGGACTGTTTTATGCCTTAAATATATTGAATACATATTTTGTAACAACCAGCGTTTTAAACCGCTATTTGGTGCCTTTTAAACGTAGTGGTTTTTTAGAAATCAACAGCCTTATAGGTAATTTTTTTGCCCTTTCGATTTTACTATTGATAGGGTTTATTCTATTTAAGACATTAAAGAAAAGAATGCTATATTTAGTGATTCTAACGTTACTATTAAACATAGCCATATTTTCAATTGGTATTTTTACCAAGTACTATCAAACAATGTTTTCCATTTATGAGCTCACGCTCTTTAATAACCCTGCCTCAGAATTGGCAGGGTCGATACTCATTCAAGCGTTAACGGAGTTGTATCTTTACTATCGGATTATTGTGTTTATACCTTTTGTAACGTTGGCTGTTTATTTCATTGCGTTCTTTAAAAAGTATAAGGACATGACATTTGAAAGCATCATAGGCAGATATTTAGCAGTAATGGGGGTTTGTGTGAGTTTGGTGTTTACAACCGCCACCTTAGGGATTGTAAAAACACATATGGATAAAGTCTGGCCAATCTCTGCAGAACGCACATTATATGGCGTTCAAAGTGCAGGCCTTTATAATTTTTACTTAGGACAGTTTATGGGGTTTAATTTATCGAATGTTGATAATACTGTGCCTTCATTATCTGTCTATGACACCTATAACAAAAACAAAGAAACATATACGAATTTCTTTTCTGAGACCTACTCAAAAAACTTGACTTACGAAAATGCAAGTTCAGTCACAGTAGACCCATCATTGATAAATGGGCCTTATCTGAATGGCATCTTAAAGGATAAAAATCTGGTGGTCATTCATTTAGAAACGTTTAACCATTTCTTATTAGATGAAACAGGGCCCTATTTAGATGAGTCTTACTTCAATAGCTTAAAAGCCCTTTTAAAAGAGTCTTATGTGTTTGATAACTTCTATACCAATGTAGGAATCGGAAACTCCTCTGATGCTGAATTTACAGCAATGACTGGGTTGTATCCGCAAGGCGATACCACCATTTACTGGAAATACAACAACCATAACTTAGACTTTCATGCTTTACCAGAACTCTTTGATGGGTATTATAAAGCTTCTTTACATGGAGACACGGGTTTGTTTTACAATAGAATTAAAGTCCATGAAGAAATGCTTGGATTTGATGATTACTATTATTTCGATGAAAAAGAAGACTATTTTGAAGGCACTAAAAATGGGTATTACTATTTTGATGGGCTAACTGAGAAAAACACAGAACAAAGCCCTTGGTTAAGTGACTATGCGCTTTTAAACTGGACAAAAGTATTAGCTGATCGCAGCAACCCTTACTTTTTATATCCGATTACCATCCAGCCACATACCCCGTATTTATATGACCCATATCCAAATCAGTTCGATAAAAACAGTCTTGATGTAGACCCAACCACACTCAGTTACTTGAATTACGAAACGTATTATGATCGCTTTTTTGATGAGTTTTTGGCTTATTCAAAAACACAAACCAATACGGCCTATTTCTTTTATGGCGATCACGGTTCAGGCATCCCTAAGAAAGACTTGGAAACCATTTTAGGCAAAGAACTTAGTATTCTAGACTATAAACAAGAAATGATTAAAACACTAGGGTTTATTTACGTGCCAGATGATCAAGACCAAAACTGTGAGATCAGTAGAGGTCTACTTACAGGGTCTCAATCATTGGTCAGAAGTCAAGTTGACCTCTACCGTACGATTGTTGATTTATATGGCATTGACATTGACACCCATTATTATGGCGTAAACTTATTATCAGACGAACATACCTTCTCTATAGATACACGCGCATTTGATATAGTCACAGACGATTATTTTCTTTTAGGTAAGTACATTTATAGCGATAAAGTGCCTAATGAGTCTAATACAAGATACTTAAGTGAAACAGTATTAGTAGAACCCTATTCGTTTTTTGAACAAGTGCTATTGTTTAAAAAACGAATGGATATTGCCCTCAATTTGAATCTCCATCCTAAATTAAAAAAATAATTGTAAATCATATTGACACATCCCTCAAAATAAGATATAATTCATTTTGCGCGGATGTGGCGAAACTGGCAGACGCACTAGACTTAGGATCTAGCGCCTTAGGCGTGCAGGTTCAACTCCTGTCATCCGCACCACATAACACTGAATGGCTTGATACAATTCGTATCAGGCCTTTTTTTTATGCAGAAAGGGAAGTTTCTCCTATATTCAGAAATCAGTTGAATTATTAAAATCGTTATTAAAACTATAATTCAGTTGATATTGTATACATCATATATTTAGTAATACGATTACAGCCTTAAATACACGATTACATTTTAATTTTAAGTAGGGGTTGAAAACCGGTCAGATTCCACAATATTATGTAGAGAATAATCATCCAGCGATTATTGATAAGGACATGTGGGAACTCACGCAAATCCTAGTCAAACAAAAGACAAGTTTAGGTAAATACAATTCATTTAGTAGTACATTTGCATCAAAGCTCATATGTGCAGATTGTGGTGGTGTTTATGGCAGAAAAAGATGGCACTCCACAGATAAATACTCAAAGCTTGTTTATAGGTGCAATCGGAAGTTTGATAAGGGTAAGCATAAATGTATGACACCCACTTTATCAGAAGATGAGATCAAGATGAAATTCATTCAAAGCTATAACTTTACCATGAAAGATAAGAAACGAGTTATGGATGATACAAAAGAAATCATTGGGCTTTTATCAGACACTAAAGACTTAGATGTTGAGATTAATAAAACTGGTGATGAAATAACCGTAATTACTGAACTTGTTAATAAGCTGTTCAACGATCATGCTAAATCAAATATGAGCATAGAAGAATATGATAGAAGATATAGTGAATTAACAACGAGATACGAAGAATTAGAAATCAAGCAAAAGGAACTCATCAATAAAAGAGACGACAAAAAGGCTCGGGTTTATATCATGAATGAGTTTCTATCTAACTTAAAACATGCCAAAGATAAAATGTCGGAATGGAATGATTCGTTCTTTACAATGATGGTTGAGAGCGGTACAGTTCATAGAGATGAAACGATAACGTTTAAATTGAAGAACCATTATAGTTCCAAAACAAGCACCTAAAAAATGACAAAACATGCATCAAATGATTGACAAAACATGTGCTAAAATGATGTTCAAGATACGAGAAATTAAGAAAAGAGGCACACTCAATGAAATTTATACATACAGAAAAAGCACCAAAAGCAGTTGGACCATATTCACAAGGAGTATTAGCAAAGGGTGAGACGCTCTACGTTTCAGGACAAATTCCGTTTGTTCCGGAAACAATGACTTTAGTTTCAAACGACATTAAAGATCAAACAAAACAGTCTTTGCATAATGTATTGGCAATTGTTGAAGCAGCTGGATATTCAAAAAATGATATCGTTCGTTGTACTGTCTATATGACAGATTTATCTCAATTTACTCAAATGAATGAGATATATCAAGAGTTTTTTAAAGATCATAAGCCAGCACGTGCAGCTGTAGAAGTAAGTAGGTTACCGAAAGATGTATCTGTAGAAATAGATGCGATTGCAGTTAAATAGCAAGAAAGTCTACGCTTAGATGATTCATTAGCGTAGACTTTTTTTATGGCTTTTGATGAGATTTACGATACATGGATGGTGTCATGAGCATGTGAGTCTTGAAGACATATGAGAAATATGCATTGCTTTCGAATCCACATAAAAAACTTATATCAGTAATTGTGTCATTCGTAATTAACAATAATTCTTTTGCTTTCATGAGTCGATAATTAATTAAATAGTCATTTGGAGACATGTTCATGGTTGTTTTAAAAATACGCTGAAAATGTGATGGAGATAGATTTATTTCTTCTGAAATTTTTTCTAGAGTCAGTTTTTCAGTATAGCGATCTTCCATATAATGAATAGCACTCTTTATGATTCGAACATAAGCAGAAGAGGGTAAATAATCGAGTTTAACTTCCTGGTATGCAGCGAAAATCATTTCAAGAATGAGAGAACGAATAAGTAATATGGATGAAGATTCATTTTTAATATATTGCTCTAAAATTTTTTGAAAGATAAGCTCATAATACTTCGGATTTTTTGTTGAGAGTACAGCAGGTAGTGCATCTAATATTTCATTAACATAATAAGGTTGTACTTTATCATCAATCGTTTCATTCGTTAATGCAAAAGAAATCATGTAACAGGAATACGGTGGTTCACCCATTGTTGTTTCACTTGGTCTTCTCAAACAAAGATCTCCTGCTTTAAGAGGATATCTTTTACCTTCTAAGTTCATGTAGCCTTCAGACTCGATAATAAATTCGAATTCATAAGTTTCAACGAGGCGTAGCGGGAACTTACCTTTACCCCAATCACGCTTATTTAAGTTATAAGCATATGTTCTAATGAGAACAGGTGCAAATTCAATTGTCTCTATTTCTTTAATGATTCTATTTCTTTTCATATGTACCTCTAAAAATACGATTTTGATATAAAAGCGTTTTACTTTTCTATATTTTATCACATTATCGCAAGATTTCTAAAAAGATAACAAATTATTATAAGCATATATATGCATATACATATAAAATGATACATGTGAAAGAGGTGAATTTTATGAAAACATTAAAAGTAGGTATTATTGGATGTGGTGGTATTGCTACACAAAAGCATATGCCAAGCTTATCTTTGATTAAAGAAGTTGAAATGGTTGCTTTTTGTGACATTATCATTGAAAAAGCTGAAAAAGCTAAAACTGATTTTGGAACTAAAGATGCAAAAGTCTATAAGGATTATAAAGATTTACTAAACGATAAATCAATTGATGTGATTCACGTTTGTACGCCAAATCGCAGTCATTCATTTATTACAGTAGATGCACTTGAAGCTGGAAAACATGTTATGTGCGAAAAACCAATGGCTATCAATGCAGTAGAAGCTAAAAAAATGGTTGATGCTGCGAAGCGAACTGGAAAGAAACTAACAATTGGATATCAAAATAGATATCGTGCTGACTCACTCTATTTAAAAGCTGAAACTGAAAAAGGAACTTTAGGGGATATTTATTTTGCTAAAGCTCACGCGATTAGAAGACGTGCAGTTCCAACATGGGGTGTATTTTTAAATGAATATGAACAAGGCGGAGGGCCATTAATTGATATTGGAACACATGCGCTTGACTTAACATTATGGATGATGAACAACTATAAGCCAAAAATGGTTGTTGGTTCTGTATTTCATAAATTAGGAGAACAAAGACAAACAGCTAATGCATGGGGAGATTGGGATTTAAAAGAATTCACAGTTGAAGACTCTGCTTTTGGTTATGTTGTTATGGAAAATGGAGCAACCATTGTTGTCGAATCCTCATGGGCACTCAATACACTTGAAGTAGGCGAAGCACAAACAACATTATGCGGAACACTTGCAGGTGCGGATATGAAAGATGGGTTACGTATTAATTTTGTAAAAAATAATCGTCAAGTCGTTGAAAAACCATCCTTTGGTGCTGGTGGAGTAGCATTTTATGAAGGTAAAGGCGATCGTTCTCAAGATATTGAAGCACGTATGTGGATTGATGCTATCTTAAATGATCAAGATGTTTTAGTTAAACCCGAACAAGCTTTTGCAGTTACCCAAATACTTGAAGCGATTTATGAATCAGCTAAGACAGGGAAACCAATCTTCTTTGGTGAACAAAAATGATGAAGCTTGGAATGATTTCACACTACTCGAATGAAGCATTGAGTTATGTGAAGTCTAAAGGATTATCATATGTTGAATTCACCATCAATCATCATGAAAATGAGTTTTTTGATGCACTCTCAGAAACGATGAAATTACTTAGTCAACATAAACAACACGTGCTTTCGGTAGGTAGATGGGGAACAGATCGAATTACTAAAGATGGTGTGAACCAAGATGAACTTTTGGTAAACAAAAAAATGATTGATGCATGTGTATCTTTGAATGCACCCGTTTTTGTTACTGGTGTCAATTATGTTTCAGAATTATCAGAAAGTCAAAATATGACATATGCATTAGCGTATTTAAACGAACTCATGACTTATGCCAATGATAAAAAAATTAAATTAGCTGTCTATAATTGTCGTTGGAATAATTTCATTGTGGGTCCAGATACATGGGATATCGTATTAAAGGAAGTTCCCGGTATAGGTATTAAATATGACCCTTCACATGCAATCTATGATTTCAAGAACTATTTAAAAGAAATCAAAGATTATGGGAAATATATTTATCACTTCCATTTAAAAGGTGCATTAATTGTCGATAACGAAAGAGTTGATGATCCACCTGCAGGTCTTGATATGACAAATTGGAAAGCTGTTATGGGATTACTTTATTTTCATGGATATCAAGGCGGTCTATCGATAGAACCACATTCACATATTTGGAAACATGAACTTGGGGATTTCGGTATTGATTACACGATTGATTTTTTCAAGCCCATGATAAAAGGAGAAAAATAATGAAATCTTATATTCAACTTTACTCACTTAGAACGATTATCGAAAACAATATGGATCATGTCTTTAAATCACTTAAGTCATTTGGATTTGATGGTGTTGAGTTGGCTGGATTTTACGGATTGTCAGCATCCAAGCTTAAAAACATACTTGATTCATACCAATTAGAAGTCGTGTCAACTCACGAAAGCATGACTCGTTTAACAGAACATATAGGACAAGTCATTGAAGATTATAAAATATTAGGTACAAAAAATATTGTTATTCCTTACACAGAAATGAAAGATAAAGCATCATATGAAAAAATGTTGCCGCAAATTCGAAAAGCTGTAGATTCATTGACTAAAGAAGGATATAAAGTGTTTTATCATAATCATGCAAATGAGTTTCAAGCCTTTGATGATTTATATGTGATTGAGCACTTATTAAAAGATATTCCTGAAATTAGACTTGAATTTGATATATATTGGGCAACATTTGCTAAAGTTGATGCTATCTCATTTTTAGAAAAATATAAAGATCGTATTGATTTGATTCATGCAAAAGATATGATCATCACCGACAATGGACCACATTTTGAGTCAGTTGGTAAAGGTGTCATCAATTATAGTGAAGTTTATTCGATAATGAAAAGTGGTTGGATTGTAGAAAATGATAAGCCACTTAATGATCCACTTGCAAATGTGGAAGACAGCATTAAATTTATTAAAGAATTAGTAGGAGGTAAAAAATGAAAGTCGGAGTTTTAACGGTTCCTTTTAGCGGACAAAGTTTAGAAGATACATTATCATATTTAAGTTCTCTAGGGTTAACAACAGTTGAGATTGGAACAGGTGGATATCCTGGAAATGCACATGCAAATCCTGAAGTGCTCTTACAAGATGAAACAGCTTTTCAAGAATTTGTAGATACATTCAAGAGATATAACATGACGATTAGTGCTTTATCTTGCCATGGTAACCCAGTTCACCCAAATAAAGAAGTCGCAGATAAAGATCATAAAGATTTTGAAAATACAGTTTTATTAGCTGAAAAATTAGGTATTGATACAATCATTACATTCTCAGGATGCCCAGGTGGTAGTAAGAAAGATAAGACACCAAATTGGGCAGTTTCATCTTGGCCAAACGATTTCCAAGAAGTTTTAGCATATCAATGGAATAAAGTGTTAATTCCATATTGGAAAAAAGCTGCAGCTTTTGCTAAATCACATGGTGTAACAAAAATTGCTTTAGAAATGCATCCAGGATTTAATGTTTATAATCCAGAAACACTACTTAAGTTAAGAAAAGCAGTTGGTGATATCATCGGTGCCAACTTTGATCCAAGTCATTTATTCTGGCAAGGAATTGATCCTGTACAAGCGATTAAATATATGGGGGATTCTATTCATCATTTCCATGCTAAAGACACACAAATGTTTAGTGACAATGTCTTAAAAAATGGTGTATTAGATATGAAATCATACGGTAATTTAAGTGAACGCTCATGGGTGTTTAGAACCGTAGGTTATGGACATGACACTAAGGTTTGGAAAGATATGATGACGATGCTACGTATTGTCGGATATGATGGAGCTATTTCCATCGAACATGAAGATTCACTGATGTCAATTAAGGAAGGATTAGAAAAAGCAGTCACATTCCTTCAATCACTCGTGATTGAAGAACAACCAGGAGCTGCTTGGTGGTTTTGATGCATAAATTAAGAGTCGGCATTGTAGGTTGTGGGAATATTTTTCCTATGCATGCCATTTCAATTAAAAAGAATGATCAACTCGATTTAGTTGCTATTTGTGACATTAAAAAAGATAGAGTTGAAAAAGAAGCGAAAAGATTTGAAACAAAAGCATATGATGATTATGAAACGATGCTAAAAGAAGCTAAACTTGATGTTGTACATATTTGTACACCTCACTATTTACATGCACCCATGACAGTTTTAGCAGCAGAACATCATGTTCATGTATTAACAGAAAAACCAATGGCTATTCATGTGGATGATGCGAAAAAGATGATTGAAACATGTGAGTCACATCAAGTCACACTCGGTGTCATTTTTCAAAACCGATACAACAAAGGCGCAGCATTTTTAAAGGATGTTTTGATGAAAGGCAAACTTGGTAAAATTAAATCTGCGAAGTGTCAAGTAACATGGGACCGATCAGATGATTACTACATGCGTAGTGATTGGAAAGGTACATGGGATAAAGAAGGTGGAGGGGCAGTCATTGATCAAGCCATTCATACACTCGATTTAATGCGTTGGTTTGTGGATGATGAGATCGATTATATTGATGCTTCTATAGCTAATCGTGTTCACTTGAAAATTGATGTTGAAGACACGGCTGAAGGTCTTATTCAGTTTAAAAATGGTGTAAGAGCAAACTTTCACGTGATTAACTATAACACCATGGATAGTCCTGTAACCATAGAACTTCATTGTGAAAATGGAATTGCTAAATATACAGATGGATTAGCAGAAATCACATATACAGATACATCGAAAGAAATAGTTGGAGCTGATCCAAGAGAAAGACTAGACTACGGTGATGTAAAAAGTTATTGGGGAGTCAGTCATATCAAACAGATTAGTGATTTCTATCAAACACTGAAAGAAAAGAAAAAGCCCGTTATTGATGGTAACGAGGCGTTAGTTACACAAAAAATTGTCAATGCAATTTATGAATCAGGTAAAACACATAAAAAAGTGTATTTATAGTGAAAAATGCAGCTATATTTGGCTGCATTTTCTCTTTATATCTCTTTGTATTCTAAACTAATTTGAATAAATACAAGCTCAAAAGGGTTGATCGTCCTATTAATGATAATTTCATTTGTCTCATCGGTATATTCAACATGCATTGAAGGCTGTGTTATATTTCTTAAATAGGTAATCTCACTACTTGAAAGATTTTTTATGGCACCTAATTTTATCCATTCATTAAGAATAGATCCATGTTCCTCAGATAAATAATAGGTTTTAATTATATAATGACCATTGACCAAATTATGTAAAGATAGCGATATATCAACATAGCGAGGTTCATTAAAGGCTTCTGACAAGTGTTTATAATTGATATCCGAGTGGTATGTTGTGCAATATGTCTCTTTTGGGTGCTGGTAATTATATAATAACATTTGGTATGAATCCATCGAGTTTGATGTAACCATGTAGCCTTCACCTTGGTCAATAATTCTTTTTCCCACTTTTTCGTAGCAGAGCAGTTATTCCAATGGTGCCAATATCGCGATATCATTGCTTTATACGGTTGACAACCCTGTTAAAAGAGCCATTTTACTAAGACCAATGGTCCCTACCGATGAAATACTCACTCAGTCCCTTCAGCAAACCGAAGTCATTATCCTTTCTGGACAATCTGACCCCATCGTGCCCAGTACACATCCTGGTAAACTCAATGAAATTTTTAAACATTTAAAAGCGAGAACGCATTTGTACATACTTCAAACTGATCATAACCTCACACAACAAGATTTGGATATCATACAAAAACACGTAAATTCTTGAATATTTAAGCCGATTTTCACGCATTAATCTAAAAAATAGCGCGTAAATTTTTAAAAAAACATTGACATAATAAATCTAAATAGAGTAAGATGAAAACATCAAAATCGATTCTTGGTTAGTCATCATACCAACACATACAAACCTCAGTGCAAACTTTTATATATGGAGGAAACATGAAAAAGTTGATTGCATCTCTTGTTTTTTGTGTGTGTTTTTTTGTGCTTATTGGGTGTGATGCGTTACCCAATCCAGAAAAAACAGTAACAGCCATTAGTGTTGATACAGCCACGATACCCACTGAAGTGGATATCGAGAGTGTCGATATCAGTACGATTTTTTTAATCATCACGTACTCTGATGGTACTACAGCTAGGGTTCCCCTCAATGAGTCAATGATTCCTGAAACGGATAGAATCAAATTGACAACTGTGGGGACTCAAACAATACAGATCACCTATTTAGGGTTCGAGACGACATTCAGTTTAATCATCACAGCAGATGATTTACAGATACAACTCATGGCTATTTATACACTCAGTCAAACAGCAGGCTTTACAGGCACCTATGAAGATTGGCTGGCTAGTGTTCGTGGTCCACAAGGAGAACCAGGGAAACAAGTTGTATTAAGGGTTGAAAATCAGAAAATTGAATGGCAATATGAAGACGACACCACGTGGATGTTACTTTTAGATTTAACTCTGATTGCCGACAGAAAAATCATCTTTAGAACCACAGAAACGCATATTGAATTTCAATATGTGGGAGAAACGGAATGGCAACCCATGGTAGCTCTTAGTAGCTTGAAAGGTCAAGATGGTTTACCAGGGACTAACGGCCAAGACGGAGAACCTGGAAAAGATGGCCAAGACGGAGAACCTGGAAAAGATGGCCAAGACGGCCAAAACGGTACAAATGGGTTATCAGCCTACGAAATATACAAAATTTACTATCCACTGTATACGGGGGATGAAGCTACTTGGATTAAGGCGTTGAGTTTAGGCCAATTAGGCATCCAAATCTCACTAAATCCAAATGGTGGTACCTACCCAGCAAATCTACAGTTTACGGTTTTAGCTGGCGAGTCATTCACTTTAAGTACACCTACTAAAGGCTCAGCCGATTTTGTCGGTTGGTTTATTGGAGACACACCATTCACCTTAGAGGCATTATATGGATCGAACAGTAACCAAGTCATGATCCATGCTAAATGGGCCAACGATAACCCTGTTGAACAACACAAAGTCACCTTCTTTACTCAAGGTGGAGTCTATTTAGTGTTGGATCAAATTGAACATGGATCCGTGATTCATGCGCCAAATCCACCAACACTATCAGGTTTTGAATTTAAAGGATGGGTTCTTGAAGGTACGACAGAACTGGTAGGGTTTCCATACACCGTTACGACCAGCCTACATTTTCAAGCCGTCTTTGAAGCAGATGTTTCAAATTTAACGAACGCATTATATTTTGTAGTGGTGACCCAAATAGGGGATGAACTAGTCGTTGAAGCGTGGCTAGGTGGTAATGTTTCAATGAATGCGTACGACATGCGTATCAAATACGACCCACAAGTCCTAAGTGTACTGTCGGTTGTAAAGGGCACTGCATCGGTGTCGAATCATAACAATCCTGGCGTTATTCTATTCAATTACTCCAGTGTGTCAACACTCAAATCTGAGAGTATCATGCTAACTATTACCTTTAAACTGCTAACCCAAACCCAAACACAATTAACCTTTGAAGTCGTTGATTTCTACGTGTTAAATGATCAGTATGAGGCAGTTATTGTAGATTTTAATGTGTTATCATACACCGTTGTACAGTAAAGGAGAAATGAAAGATGAAACTAAGTAAAATACGACTTATAATACTAGCACTCGTAGGATTACTTGCAGTATTTACATTTCAACCTAAACCGGTTCAAGCGGGAACCAGCGGTTGGCTGATTAAAGGTCAAGAAAATGTGACAGTAATCCCAGGACAAACATTCACTTACACAATTCGTGTTGAAAATGCTGAAAATCTTTCTGCTTATCAACTCAAATTGTATTATGATGACATGCTATTTGAAGCGATAGAAATTGAAAAAGCTGTCGATATGACCGGTTCTTTCGTATCCAATATTGATACAAACGGGGTTATATTTGCGAATTACACCAATACCAATACAGTTTCTGGTAATCTGGCATTATTCAAAATCACTTTTTTAGCAAACGCCTATTTACAAATGGGGTCACACTACCTCATGGAAGTAGATTATGATTTTACAGAAATTGTCATGATGGATGAAAACTATCAAACAACCGTGGTTGACTACGTCGATTATTCCTTCCCTGAAGTATCTACAGCGAAGATTGCAGACGTCAACATGGATGGCCAAATCACGATCGTGGATGCGCTTCAAATTCAGTTATACCTTGCAGGCAATATTGAATTTAGTGAAGCACAAAAAAAGATTGGTGATGTTAATTTTGATGGCGCTTTGACAATTCTAGACGCCCTTCAAATTCAATTATTTTTAGCGGGATTAAGAGGACCATTTGAAGAAATCGTCGTACCGCCAGTCCACGTATACCAATACTTTTTAGCCTGCACTTATAATAATTGGCAAGATGCTATCAATTATCCGGTTAATAAATTGATGGAAATTGATATTAAAGACCCTGCCATCATGGACATGACAGCAGGGTTTAATGTCAAAAATGTCTATAAGAACAGTGTATTTGTACCCTTAGATGAAACAGGTGATACAGTCACTCACATTGTGAATGGTAGCGAAGCTACTTTCTATAGCAGCAGAATGTTCAAAATCATCGAAACCAATGAAGATTTAGATTTTTTACGCTGGCTACAAAGCCCTGAAAGTGGGCCAGTCATGAACTTGACACCAGATACGATCTTTATGCCACCGTATCTAGCTGAACTCAACTACGATGAGTATTCTAAATCAAATCTAGTGTTCTTAAATGGCGGCATCCATGATGTCTATCTCGTCAAATTAGGTAATGACCAAATGGGTATTGGCGCAATCAGAAGAGAAGCTTCGCATTCATCTGAACAATTGATGACAATGATCATTGACATGCTATCTAGTTATTATACTGACGGCTATCCAATTGAATCCCTCAACATCACGCGTATGATGATGGATGAATATGTTGTCAGAGCTCAATTAGATTGGCAGTCATCTCATCCTGAAATATTTGATCCGAATATGGGAATACAAGGGTATTATGAACAACCAGAACAAGATACAGAAATCACATTCACCATTACCATCACTGTGGATTACACGTTAATGGAAACTTTTACATTTACGACGATGGCTTATGGACACCATGGTGAGATAGAGTATCTAGAAGCTATCTATTTTGCAGGGGGTATGTACGGTTGGGATAGTGTGGTTGGTAACCCCGAATTCGCCATGACACAAATTGATTCAACAGACCCAAGATTCGCGGCGATTACCGCAGGGTTGAATAATCCATATATGGTCTATGCGATCGATCTGTATATTCCATTTGATGTGTACGGATTCTATGTTGAATATATCGATGAAGATGGGTCATTAAAAGCCTTCCACGAGTCTCATTTATTCAAACTACTAGCAGTAAGTAATCTGAATAATCATGTTTGGTACCCAAGTGAAATGAGTCCAGATTATATCAATTTCACACCAGATTTAATCTACATTCCAAATAGCATGTACTATACCAACCCAGATTTCTTCTTTGGTAATATTGGATTATATAGTGGCGGTGCTTATACCATTTACTTCCTAATTTCAGATAATGGGATTGGCATCGGTGCGATCGAGAATAGAATGAACACTGAACAAGCCATGGCAGCTGTAAAATCTTCGATGTTTGATTATTACGATGGCGCTGATTTTAGTACGCTACCTTGGTTAGCGGGCAATATTAAAGTAGATGGTGAAACTAGAGCAACGTTCACATGGACTTCCAGTCACCCAGAAATTTATGATGTCAGTGTATCTACAAAACCTATATTTAATCAGCCAGCCGAAGATACATTGGTTGTCATAACATTAACCATATTAGTGGATGGCGCATATGAAGATACTCTAGAATTTTTCTATGAAGTTATAGGCTATCAATCAAACTAAATTTAGCATCCCTTAAATGAAAAAAGATGTTAGTAGCTTTTTTGTGTCTACTAACATCTTATCATTTCACAAAAGTTGGCTTTTCAAGTGATGAAGTTAAAGACATCATTTACATGTCGAATCAACTTGCAAATTTACAACTTCTAGAAGGGCGACAAAATGAAAGTAAAAATAAAACACCTCTAGAAGATTGGATATCAAAAGGAAAGACTGATAAATATTTGCCTTTAGATCAATCACTTAAGTTAATCGATTTCAGAAGTTTTTATGAAGCAAGAAAAAATCTTATGAAAGAAAAACTTATAAAAATATTTGATATAGTTTAAATGTAGTATACAATTTAATATACGCCTTGGTACAAAGGGTAATACAGGCTTGACCTGTAAATAAAATGGCAAGTGCCAGAAGGAGATACTTATGAAAAGTATTGAAATTAAAGTACCAAGGAACTTGATTCAAAAGTTTTACCCGCATCCTGAACCATA
>Ga0265295_1001157_pt1 | contig 47896 bp, 32 predicted proteins | sample Munlansysbiofilm_FD_192503 | JGI IMG/M metagenome (GOLD analysis project Ga0265295, IMG submission 192503) | Leachate microbial communities from a municipal landfill in Southern Ontario, Canada - Methane capture system biofilm | ecosystem: Engineered > Solid waste > Landfill > Unclassified ...
GCAGGGGAGAGGCCATTGTTGCAGGTTTGAAAGGGACCAACCTAGCGGGTAAGACAACCATTAAGCAGACTGCAGCGGTACTGAAGCGAGCCAAACTGCTTGTCAGCGGTGATTCTGGGGTAATGCACCTCGGCATTGCAGTGGGTTGCCCAACGGTGGCGCTGTTCGGGCCTGGCATTGCGAAGAAATGGGCACCCCGCGCACCGGATTGCCATATAGTGAATCTTGAACTGAAGTGCGCCCCTTGTACACAATTTGGCACTACGCCGCCATGCCCCTACGGTGCAGCGTGTATTCGCGACATCAGTGTGGATATGGTATGGCCTGAAGCGCAGAAGTTGCTGAAACTACGAGATTGATATCTGCGCTGCGTGAGTTTAAAAAGAGATCATTATGTTATTTACGTGCTTAGGTACAAAATACTCAAGTGGTTTTTAAAGGAGATATCACCGAGCCCTGAAACGGTAAAAATGACAACTTTTGTCGATTTTATCCGTATCGGCAGTGAACAGGGGGATGTATGGACAGACAACAGCTAGTCAAAGAGGTTAGTAGAATCATTCTTAAATACATTCAACCCGAAAGAATTTACCTTTATGGGTCGGAGCAGAATGGTGAAGCCACTGCCACAAGTGATATCGATATCGCCTTTTCTGGGCAAAAAAGCGATGATTTAGAGCCGATATTTGCGGATGTCAAAGCGCTTCCATCGTTGCTTAAGGTTGATATTGTAAATTTGGCCTGGTGTGAAGAGCGTTTTGCTAATCGCGTCAAGGACACTGGGCGGGTTCTTTACAGCGCCAACAAGCAGCTGCGGTTTGAAGATGGGCTTTACAATTATATCCGCGCTTTTTTGCGTTTTGAGAAGGTTGTCGAAGGTCGTGAGCAGTTTGTGGCTGATGGGTATGGGGATATCTATCTCGATCTAGCGGTTAAGAGGTTTGAATTTACGTTTGAAATGAGTTGGAAAGCGCTCAAACGCTATCTGGATTATACCGGTATTGTGTGTAAGAACCCGCGCTCTTGCTTTCAAGAAGCCTATGCCCAGGGTCTGCTGGAGAACGAAACGGTTTGGCTCAATATGATTGAAATGCGTAATAGTTCTAGTCACATTTACAATGAACAGGAAATCCGTGGAATACTGGATAAACTTAAGGAGTGTTCTGCAGCATTTGGCCAGTTGAAGGAGCGTTTGGAAGAGCAATTATCGGAGTAGTGAAGAGAGGAGGTTTTTTGCATAAATCCCGTCATCCTCGCGTAGATGGGGATCCAGTGCGCTTCCACGCAGCCCAACGTTGGTAGTTTTGGAGGTTTCTTGTTAAACGAATTCAAACGAACATACGGTAAGGTGCGAGCTATTTCTCCAGAGGAATTAAAAACAGCATTCGCTGCTATTCAGGGGATAACGCTTGCGGTGCTGTTTGGCTCCAGGGTTGGGGTGAAAGAGAGACAGATCAACCCTAAAAGCGACTACGACTTCGCCGTGTCGCTGGATAAAAGCACCCCGGCCGACTGGGGACACATAGCTCAAGCTCGTCTCGAGATCGGGAAGGCTCTGCACTTGGCCGATTGCGACTTTGATCTGATTGATCTTCAGATCGCCCCTGCCGGAATCAAAAAAAGTATAGGAAACAACTACCTTCTCCTCAAAGGATCGGAAGATGAGCTTCTCAACTTACTTGGCCAGCGCTCGACAAGTGGCTGAAACTGAGAAAGAGGTTCTTGATCTGCTGCATAGCAAAGCTGTCCAGACCGGTGCCCTAGATAAGATCGAGATTCGTGCTGCCTGGGCATCAATGCAGAGCATCATTGAGAATGCCATTGGTAAAGCGCGCCGCATTCTGAAGAACTATGATTGCCCCTTGGTTCCTACCCGCGCGCGCGACGCATTGGTGATCATGCACGATACTGGTCTGCTCAGTGATGATATGTACCAAAGTCTGATGAGTGCAGTTGGGTTTCGAAACGCCATGATTCACGACTACATGAATTTCGATGAAAAGGTGCTGCTTGGTATTCTGGCACAGAAAAAATACCTGGATATATATGATTTTCTGCTCAAAGAACCAGACTACAATTCGGTGCAATTTAGGCGTATTGAAAGCTATACGCTGGGAATAGATAAGCCGTGCCCATAAGTCAGAGGTTAGGTGTTTACTTCTTCCCCGTAGGATGGGCAAAGGAGAGAAGCGCCGTGCCCATCAATAATCACAGCTTTAAACCTTCCCTTTTAGATCTTGCCGTTAGTTGACAGAAGGTTACACTAAGTGTAACCTTCTGTCATGCAATACAAGCAGCCATTTAAATATTTAACTCATATATTGAGTCAGCTTGCCAGCAGTGAGCATTACTTATTCCTTTTGTCTGATCTGCGTGCTTTGTTACCGCAGCACAGTGATGGAGCATTTAAGACCCTGTTGAGTCGGGCAAATAAGGCGGGACTGTTGACGCGTGTGTGTCGTGGGGTTTACCTTTACCCTGCAGTGTCTTACCCCAAGGGGGTCTTGCTGTATCATGTGGCTGCGCTGTTGCGTGCAGGTGAGTTGAATTATATCAGCTTAGAGTCTGCACTAAGTAATGCAGGGGTCATTTCACAAATTCCTTTCAACTGGGTAACCATCATGACTTCGGGCCGCAGTAATATGGTGCGTTGTGGCCACTTCGGAACGATTGAATTTATTCATACGGATAAGCGGATTGAAACATTGGTGGATCATTTGGTTTATGCTGAGCCATATCATTTGTGGTTAGCCTCCGTAGCGCTTGCATTGCAGGATATGCAGGCAGCTCGTCGCAATATGGATTTAATCGATTGGGCGGTTGCTGATGAATCTATTTGATAAGTTAGTTGAACGGGCAATGGAGCGTAGCGAGGCCCATTATACCTTGCAACCCGTTGTTGAAAAAGAGTTGTTGCAGCACGATATTTTACGGGAGCTGAGTCACGCGGGTCTTTTGAGTGGCTTGACGTTTATTGGCGGCACCTGCTTGCGTGCTTGTTATGGTTCGCCACGTATGAGTGAAGATCTCGATTTTACTGGTGGCGGCGAATTTACTTATGCGTCTTTAAAGTCACTTGGTGGGGTGTTGGTGCACCGCCTGGGGGTCAAATACGGGCTAGAAGTTGCTGTGAGCGACCCGGTGCGGGAGGATGCGGCGGTTTCAACTTGGAAGATTAGGGTTATAACACGACCTCAGGCTAAAAGCTTACCAAGTCAGCGAATTAATATTGATATTTGCGCGATTCCCAGTTATGCCGTAAAGCCAGCTATGTTACATAACTATTATGGCGTGGATATGGGCACGGCTGGGTTGATTCTGCAAGTGCAGAGCCGTGAAGAAATTCTGGCGGATAAATATGTGGCTTTGGCATTTCGTAAGCGGATTAAAAATCGTGATTTGTGGGATATTTTATGGTTGCAGCGTCAGGGGATAAAATTACCTATTGAGCTGTTGCCGGATAAATTGAAAGACCATAAACAGTCACAGGCTTATTTTATTGCGACCTTGAAAGAACGTGAACAGCAGTTATTGCACGACGAACAGCTACACAGTGACTTTGTTTTTGAAATGCGCCGGTTTTTGCCTGTAAATGAGGTTAATGCAACACTTGAACGAGCTGAATTTTGGGCAGTTATTGTAGAACATGTTCAGCGCGGCTGTCGTAAAATTACCTTGGCCCTGGAGGGGAAGAACTGAAAGGGGCCAAGTGATTACTCCATCCCAGTAGGATGGGCAAAGGAGAGAAGCGACGTGCCCATCAATAGCTATTCATCCCCCGATTATCCAGTGGGATGCCTGCATGATGGGCGCTCATCCTACTGCTAAATTAAATCTCTGGAATGATGGATAAGGTATGCATATAAACCAAGATATCCGCTGGCATCAAAGGCTTAAAGGTTTTAGAGCTGCGGTCAATGAACTGCATGATGCCGTGGTTTTAAGCAAGGAACGTGACCTCAGTAAGCTGGAAGAGCGCCAACAGCATGAAGATTGAGGCCGCTATTCCCGGTTTACCTGCGCTACGTGCGCAACAAATTTGTGCTGTTTTGGAACACCACCCCCAGGTGGAAAGGGCTGTCCTCTTCGGTTCACAGGCGCGAGGGGTGACTGGCCCGCTGAGTGATATTGATATTGCGGTGTTTGTGCAAGAGCGCGAAGAAACGTTCATGCTGCGCCTGCTATTACTAGAGCAACTGCAGCGACTAGGGGGCTTGGTTCCCGTTGATTTGGTTGTGCAGCGGTGTATGCGGAGCTATTATGACTTGCACCGAGCAGCATTTTGGAAGCAACTACTGAGAACTTTTCACTTTATTCAATAAGGATATCTGCCATATATGAAATACATCGGTGCACACGTAAGTGCAGCAGGCGGAGTATTTAATGCCCCGGAAAATGCAGCACAGCTCGGTGCCAATGCATTCGCCCTGTTTACTAAGAATCAGAAGCGCTGGGATGCCAAGGATTTAAATAGTGCCGAAATAGCTAAATTCAAGGAGCAGTGTGCAGAGCTTGGGTTTACCCCCCAGCAGATTTTACCGCACGACAGCTATCTGATTAATTTAGGCCATCCTGAGGAGGAGAAGCTTGAACGTTCGCGGAGCGCGTTTCTGGATGAAATGCAGCGCTGTGATCAACTGGGGCTGATGTACCTGAATTTCCATCCCGGAAGTCACCTGAAACAGGTGGATGAAAGCACCTGTCTGAGCACCATTGCCGCATCGGTAAATATCGCCCTGTGTGCGAGTGAAAACGTAATTGCAGTGGTGGAAAACACCGCCGGGCAAGGGAGCAACGTGGGCTACAGTTTTGAGCATTTAGCCGAAATAATCCGCCAGGTGGAAGACAAAAAGAGGATTGGCGTGTGTATCGATACGTGTCACACCTTTGCCGCCGGTTACGATTTAAGTTCAACCGCTGCGTGTGAAAAAACCTTCGCCGAATTTGACGCCATCGTCGGGTTTGAATACCTCAAAGGGATGCACCTGAACGACTCCAAAAAAGAATGCGGCAGCAGGGTAGACCGCCATGCACCGTTGGGCGAGGGGAGCATCGGGTGGGATTGCTTCAAATACATCATGCACGACAGTCGCTTCGACAACATCCCACTGATACTCGAAACCCCGGAGCCGCAGCGCTGGGCCGAGGAGATCAGCACCTTGCGTTCTTGGTGTTCTGAATAGGTTCTAATAAATAAATTAAGGGAGTAGTTGGGCGTAAAAAGGCACGTTAAAAAGATTGACAAGCACGCGCGCCTTTTCATATACTCCGCTCCTGCATGCCGTAGTAATTATCTATACGGTTGAAGCACACTAAATAAGCGGGAATAACTCAGTTGGTAGAGTGTCAGCTTCCCAAGCTGAATGTCGCGAGTTCGAACCTCGTTTCCCGCTCCAATAAAATCAAGGGGTTAGCCGGTTTTCTGGCTAGTCCTTTTTTTGTTTCATGGTGTTGGGTAGCCAGTTGGGTAGCCACTTTTATAAGAGCGTGGTCGTTTTCTAGAGTGCTGATCTCTGCCAGTTCGTGCCGATAACGCGGTGACTGTTGCGCAATGGTGGCAAGTTCAGGGGCCGCGCTAATGCTATCCATAAACCTGCTACCTGTTACCTGAAAACCTCATCTTTTTTATCTTGACGAAAAATCAGCATCAAGGCCTATTCAATGGCGCTGGTTTCCATTTTTCTAATTCAATTTCATATTTCAAATGGACTCATACTCTGGGGCTTAGCTCCCCGTATTGTGGTAATCGCTGCAAAGGACCCACGAAGTGCATAGGTTGAAAACCTGAATACAGGGAAGGGGTGAACCGTAGTTAGTTTCTGGGGCTTGCCTTCCCGCATTCAAGCTAACGCTAGGAAGGCCCCGCAACTTGTCACCATGATGTTGTGGGAAAGTTCGCGCCGGATTCTTAACAGTTATCGGGGGGGCGGGGGCGATGGGGGCGGAAGCGATAGCCAGAATCAATGTTGTATATGCTTCCGGTTGGTGTTGCAGCATATTGCAAGGAAGGGTTGTGGTAGGGGTGCGTGGTGTTTGTCTCTTGTGCGGGCGTTTAGGGCTTCGTGGTTGCCTCTGTGTTGGTCTTGCTGGTGGGGAAAGTATGTTGTGTGTCGGCACACCGGCGCTGTGTTGCGGTGCGGTGTGCCGCATGCTGGGAGCTAATGGTTGCGCTTGTTAGCGGTGGGGGTGACTGCGGCAGTAATGGCGCTTGTTTGATTTTCGCTTTCTTTTGCTGTCGGTATGCTCGCGGGGTCAATGCCTATCAAGTAACCGTGCCGCCAGAACGGAGAATCTACGGCGCGGTGGTGCAAACTGTCGGTGCAGTGACACTGGCGGTGTTCGTAGTGATTCGGGTTTCTGGTGGAGGCCGTCCAACCATGGCAGTGATACGCGGCGCAATGCGGGCAATATATTTTTATTTGGGTTTGATCTTGGGTCAGGGTGCCACGCAAGGTTTTTATTCCTGTTTCATTTTTCATTTTTCGATCCTTTCGCATGTTTTCTAAGTGTATTGTTTTAGAGGGTAACATGGGTAACAAGGGTAACATGGTTGATATTGCAGGGTTTTTTCGATACATAGAGTGTTACCCTTTTTTTAATTTGGGTAACAGGTTGTGTTTTGTAAAAGCGCAATGATTCCGCTAGTGTTACCCATGTTACCCGTGTTACCCACTTAAAAGGGGACATCTATATTTTCTTCAGATTCAGCCGACGGGGGGAAGTGATAGCAACGGGCTGAACCTATACCAGGCAATCGGTGTACTGATTGCGGTTTTTTATCATTGCCCAGGGCTAGCAACCCTTTATCAACTAAAACCTGAGCACACCAACGTGGATCGAATCCTTGACATAATTCGGTTTTGAAAACTGCGGGAAGCACGAAGTATTCCGTTCGGCGGTTGTCGGTGTCTAATCCGTATTCTATCGACCGCCTGAACCCGACGCGGTTTAAGGTAGGGGCCTTAATTTTGCTGCTCATATCGGTAAACCTGCTTTCACCGTGACGCTCGAAAAATTCAGATACTTGACGAAGTAGCTGTTCAACCTCTCCGTGTCCGGCAGTTCCGCGACGTGATAGCCAAGAACCAAAACATTTCAATGCTGCTGCCATTGCCTCCCCTTGGGGCCAGCCAGTTACGCCATACAGGGTGCCAAGTTCCCCCCCAGCAGCGACTAGGGCAAAGCGTTTTGCAACGCGGTGAACCTGCCCACTTGCAGCAGCAGGTACGGCTTGACTGATAAACTCCTGTTCCTGCTGTACGATCCACTGTAAGCGCTCTGCCCGTTGGGTGCTGTCGTTCATTTCGGCAACGAGTTTTTGCAGATATTGTTGGAGCACTACGCCGTGGAATTGACGTGAATTATCACGCAGATGGTCGGCTAGGTCGGCGGGCTTGTCGAATCCGTGGCAATTCTCAAAGATTCCCGCGCCTGCTCCGGCGTCGGCTTCAATGTCAGCTAGGCGTAGTTCTTGACCCGTAAACGACCGACGACCGGCTCCGGCCATCATGGTTGCAAGGTCAGTTTCTCCACTGGTTAGAAACAATATTCGCCACTGGCGACGCTCACGAGCATTGCCGGATTGATCAGCACGGCCACGTCCAATTCCACCAGCTAACTTGTAAACGATCTGCCCGATTTGTTCAGGGGGCGCTTGTCCTAGTTCGTCTAGTAATAACAACGCGTCGCTGTGTTGTGATGCGGTGGATTCAAACGCGTTCGCGGTGTTGTCGCAGCTTTTGAGTAGTCCGGAAGGTGATCCGGCAGCAGATGCGGCAACATGCAGGGCGGTAGTTTTCCCGCTGCTGCTGCCTCCGGTGTAGTTAAAACCGCCTCCCCCCTCTCCCCCAGTTTGGAAAACAAGGGGCGCAGCCAGATTCATAGAGACTGCAAATATTAGGCGGCTGTTTCCTGTGCAGAACCTGCCTATGCGCTGTCGCCATTCGTCCAGTGTGCCACTGGCTTTGTAATCGGGGGCACCGTCGCCAGGGTTCGGAAGAATCGCGGTTTCCTTGCCGATGCACCCGATGGTCTCCATAGGCTGTATGAATGCGTAGCGATCATTCTTGACAAGCCATCCGGTGCGCTCGGCGATAATGATTCTTGGAAGGTGGCGCGGGTTACGACAAAACGACTTCATCAAGTCAGCAAAGGCGGTTTTCTCCCGCGTTCCAGGGCCGAAACATCCCCCCAGGCTAACAAACTGAACGCGGGCTTCGTCGCCCCCACTGCGGTATATAAGTTCTTGCGGCAGCGTCCATACTTTGGTTTTTCTGTCTAGGTCTGTTAGTTCAAGCACCAGGGTAAATTGATTGCCATTTATGGTGCGGGCGATTCCTAGGGGTTCAATTCGCGTACAAAAATATATTTCTTCAGCGACACCGTCTTTTTCTAACTGTTTATAAACGCCATCAGGTTTCACAATATAGCTGCCAAAGGGTTTTCCCTTTGATGCATCAACTAAAGTTCCTATCTGGTTTTTGACTGCCTGTAATCCGCGTTCAACCGCAACGTCGTTAAAATCAACTCCCATTTTTTGGGGCCTCCTGTTCGGTAAAAATATCATCTGGTGCAACCCAAAACCCATTGACAGATTCGGCGGCTTCTTGTGCGGCTGCCATACCTACGGGGTCAGCGTCGGCACAGATGATGATTGTTGTTTGTGGATGCTGAGCTTGGATAGCCTCGGCAACGGGGCGCAGGTTTCCCGCGCTGAACGATACGGCGCAGGGATAACCCGTGGCGGCGTGCAGACTGGCGGCGGTAGCGTAGCCTTCAGCGATTAAGACCAGATCGGTTATAGTACCGATTTGGCACAGATTCGCTTTGCTTGCCGTGCCAGATAGAAAACGCTTGCTGCCGTCTGCGCTGATAAATTGCAAGCCGATTAAGGCACCTCCGACGGTGCAGACGGGCACTAGCAAAGATTCGCGCAACTGGCGCAGGTGATAGGGCTTTACCTGCTTTTTAACCAGATATGGATGCTCTGGTGCTGCTGGGGCTGCTTGTTCCCATAGTTGGAGGGCTTTTGCAGCAGCGGCTTGATGCTTCTGTCGTTGTTCCGCGTCTTGCTTTTCCCGTGCTTCGGCCATCTTTTGTGCATACTCGCGCCGCTCTGCTAAAGTTAGTTCTCGACGGGGTTTTCCTGAGAACCAATTTTCTTTTATTCCGTGTTTCCACGATCCAAAGCAGGCACCATAGCTGCCGTCGGAATTATCAAAAATGGTGACATAGCCATTTAAGGTTTGGGGTTTGTCTCCATCCAAACGGAAGCGGCGCAGCTTTCCATCAGCGTGCAGCGGCAAACTATCTGCCGGATGCACGCCGACGGCTTGCATTGATTCTACTAAATCTTCAAACATGCGCCGGACTCCCCGATACGTCTGGCGCAATAGTAGGCGTCGGCCAGCTCACGAGTTGCAAACTCTGGGTTTTCCTTAAAGACAAGGTTATCAAGCTGATTGCGTAGTTCGTCGATGCCTTCATAGATGTTTTGTGCTAAACGGCTCGGTTTCCGTTTTGAGCCATAAACGCTGCCCAGTTCGCAACTAAGGCGGAGTAGTTTTTCACGCATGATGTAAAGTTCTTCACCGATTCTGTGGTGATCGTCGAAAGTGTAGTTTTTTTTCATATCACCTCCGATTTGCTACGGTTACGCAACCAGCCAGCTAATGATTCAGCAACATAGGCGCGGCGGCTGCCGATCTTTACAGAATCGGGTACTGGTTTCCCTAGGCTTTTAAGGTTGGCAAGGGTTTTGCCGGAGACGATGCCGCCACTAAAACGTTTTACTTGCGACGCTGCCACCAGGGGTGAAGGCCAATGGTCAGTTAGTTGGTGGAAAATATCTTTTTTAGCCATGATGTGTGCTCCCGTGTGTGATGTAAGTTATTCCGTGGGCGTCCCCATCGGTGCCTAATGTGGCCACGGGAAATATAGTCGCACGGTAACGCATGTGTGTTGTCAAGCCTTTTTAGTAAAAAAAATGGCGCAACAAATACTATAAAATCAGTATGTTACGCCAAAGTGTTTTTTTAATTGAGGGCAACGGGGCGTTGCCTTGGGTGTTACTGTATGATTTTTCTGTGTTTGGAAAGGGTAGTCCTTTTTTGTCCGCCGGTTCGCTCGTTAGCTTTTTCAGGCCAGACAATGTCGTGTAAAGTTTGGCCTTTAAAACCAAAGGCCTTTTCAAGGTAGTTGATAATTTCAGATAAAGGGGTGTTTTTATTGCGCTCCTTAACGGCGTAATCTTCTGCTTGATCGCGGGATGTTTGTTGCAATCGCTTTTGTTGATCGACTGGGCTAAGCAATTCACCTGCTTTATCTCTGAACCAGAAACGGGGGAGGGGATGTTCGGCAGATATGCACCATGCGTGGAAGTTCTCACGGCGGACAAGAGCACCCTCAATTTGGTCTTTAAGGAGCCTATATTTTGGCCCAGGAGTGCTGTTTTGTCTGCCAAGCAGAGAACCGATATTTATTAACTGTTCTGAGAATGATTCCTCTGAGATTGACTTTGGTGAAGAATTAAACTTTTCAAGTACATTATTGACCTTTTCCGCACCGTAATCTTGGTAAAAGCAGACTAGCACTCCACCTTTAACCATCCGGTGTAACCAGACAACTAAAGGGGTTCCTGTCTCTGCCTCCATCAGTTTTGAGATTTCATAAATTGGCAGCATTTCAATATCCGTCAGGTCTGGTATTTGGTGGGGCATTAGTAGCACTCCCTTCATGCTTCCCTAAAAGTGCGCCCAGCAGGGGCGGTAGGGTGCCGCCTTTTTCGGTGATCAGCCTAGCTGGGCCTTTGTTGGTAAATGTTTGTTTTTGTGCGTTTTAAGTTCTATGGTTTTTTTAGGTTTTGCTTGAATAGCTGCCCGATGCTGTCAGCGGTATTACATTTGTGGGCTTCGCCTGTAACAGATCGCTTGCTGTCTCGGCTGCCTCCTGTAGATGTGTGTCGGATAAATGTGTGTAGCGCTGTGTGGTTTCAAAGCTGGCGTGAGTCAATAGCTTTTGTAGTGCTTGGGGCGTAACCTTGCCACTGCTGGCTAGGGTGGTGGCGTAATGATGGCGCAGACCATGCAGGGGCCTGAATCCCTCCGGTAGCTGTGCAGCTTTTGCTATGCGCCGCGTTCCTCGATTAAGGTCAGAGCGTTGGCCACCATCCTTGCCAGGGAAAACATAAGCACTGGCGGTGCGTGGGGTGTCTTCTAGAATCCCTTGCGCTGCCGTGTTAATCGGTATGCGCTGAGTCTTGCCGCTTTTGGTTTCGCGTAATTCGATAAAGCCAAAGTCTAAGTCAATGTCTTTCCATTGGAGCCGGAGCAGTTCGCCGCGCCGCATGCCTGTAGTTAGCGCCAGCAACATTGCTCTGCCTGTCCAAGGGTCTTTGTCCAAGTCTGCCGCGATAGCGCCCAGCAGCCTTGCATGTTCATCTGGCGTTAAAGTCTCGGTAACGATGTTATCCACCTTCGGCAGCTTCACCCTAAATGGTAGCGGGGTGCATAGGGGTGGTGTCTGGTCTAGTCCGTAGTTGGTCAGGCGGGTAATCAGGCGCAGACAATGGGCCACTGTCTGGGGGCTTCTTCCCTTCTTCTTCAAGTTCCGGTGTATGCGCTCAATATCCAAAGATAAAAGCTCGTCTGGTGTCTTGCTGTGTATCGGGCCTAAATGCAGGGTAAAGTTGCTTAGGTCTGTGTTAAGTGACTTTGTTAGCGTCTGGCTGTAATGTTCCCACAGCATGCTAAACGTGGGCCTGTTGAGTCTGGCGCGTTCCTCTGCTTCTTTAGCCTGTTTGGTTCGGAGTTCGTGCGCTTCTCTGATCTCGCGCTCCTCCGCCAGTGTGGTAGGCCCTTGACCGGATTTGGCCGCTGCTTTGAGTTCGGCTAGTTTAATCTCCGCGAGTACAAGCGTCTTGCCTTCCGTTTCCCAGCCAAAGGTTTCTGTGTGACGTTTACCCTTCAGCGAGTAGCGCAGGACAAAACAGCGGTCTTTTGTAGCGCTAAACTTTCGGGTCGCATGTCGGTAGTAATAAACACCTGTCCTGCCAGTAGATTTAAGCTGATCAAATAGCGCCATAAGTAAACCTCCGTTCAGGCGGCCTTTAGCTGGTTTTAGGGGTCAAATTGGGTAGCCAGTTGGGTAGCCACTTTTGCATCTGGGTAGCCAGTTGGGTAGCCACTTTTGGGTAGACGTAAGGGGAAAGTTAGGGCTATAAAGTGACGCCAGAATACTGCTATCTAGCTGATTTGTCTAGGATATAATGTGCTAGGTAGGATAGTGCGGGAAGGTTAGGGTTTATGCATGTAAGCAGCTTCCCAAGCTGAATGTCGCGAGTTCGAACCTCGTTTCCCGCTCCAAAAAAATCAAGGGGTTAGCTGTTTAGGCTGACCCCTTGTTGCGTATGTGCCCATCTTGTGCCCATTCTGTGCCCAGCAATTTTTAAAAATGACTATCAGCTCAAAAAAATATACTAAATTATTGAGCTGATAGTCATCCCGCGCTTTAAACAAATCGGTCCTGAACATCAAAAAATACTTTTATGATTAAGTGCAGAGTAAAATTCGCGCCAATCTAATTTAAAGAGGCCTTAAAAAATATTAGAGAATTATTGTGACACTCAGCTTTTTACATAGTTTCTGCTAATTTTGAGTCGGCACCAGTTTTCAATTCCCATCACAGCTCCTCCGCGGTGAATTCGCTGTAGCCTTCGTAAAAATAACTGATATCAATGCCTTTCATGAACAGAGAACGATCATTTATCTGATCCGTCAACGCGCCTTTCAACAGCACCTTGATTTCGACATCTTTTACCGGACTGCGCTCCATGGCAGAGAGGTAGTCCTCTTTGGGGACTGCATTCCAATCAATCACCTGCTGAATCTCTTTTTTAAGAATCAAATCCAGCCAAATGCGTGTTGAGCGCCCATTTCCCTCACGGAAGGGATGCGCAATATTCATCTCGACATATTTTTCAATAATTTCATCAAAGTTACGTTGCGGCATGGCATCGATGTGTTTCAGCGACTGCTCCAGATACATCAGCGGCGCAAAACGGAAATTGCCCTTGGAAATATTAATGTCCCGCATTTTTCCCGCAAAGTCATAGATCTCTGCAAACAGATAGGCGTGAACAAAGGACAATCCTTCAAATGTACCGACAGCTACGTTGTCGATATCGCCGGAATCAAAGAGCTGCTTGGCTTTTTTCTTGCTGATTTTCTCTTCGACTCTTGCTAGTTCAATTTGATTTGTGATCCCTAATTTATTTTGTAGTATCATCTTATAATTCCCCCCGCCAGCTGTTTGAGCTCTTGTTCAAATTTTTTGATTTTCGTATTCAGCTCCACCTGCGGTTAAAAGACGCTTTCTTCAACTGCCCGCGCAGCTCCGATGTTCTTGATTCAATTTCCCGGCATCGCTTCAAGCGATCGAGTCGATCTCCAGCTTTGCCAATGGTAAAGGACCCGGATAATACCGAGCACTCATATCCGGTAAACCGATCCGTCCAGGCATGTAGTGGTCAACAAATATCGGACACCGATTTAAGTTTTTCTTCGGCATCTACTGGCGACAGGCCGTTGTTCCACTGAGGGGGCCGAACACAATTATATTTGAGGATTTGATGCCGATACTCTAGCCAGCAGTTCATTTGCACAATCTGTTTTACAGGCCCATGCGAACGTAAACTGCGCGTCGCTTTAACGCAGCGTTATGCAAATCGCCAAGCCACAAAGATAAGTGGTGTCCGAAAACATTGAACAACAATATGCACCTCCCTCGACGTTTTTTGCTCGACCCTCATCTAGTATTTCTTGAACCAAGCCATCCCCATTCTCTGAGTCAGCTTCGTCAATCATTTGCGCTGCAATAGCCAGTTACTGGGAGCCTGCGCCGTTGAGAAACTCCGCCGCTCCATGCTCAGATTGTGGGCACGTTGCTTACAACATCCACTCAAAAGGTAGCAGCGCCAGCATCCACAGGCTCCAGCGACTCAGCCAACTGCTGCCCGGCTCGACCGAGTAAATTGTGGGCTGAGCATTGCTGCCTTTGTGGAGCGAGTGCCATTGCAGTTTGCCGCTGTCCGACAGCTGTACGCGGTAGGATTTGCCCGGAATCTGTGTGTCAAAGGCCTGCTCAATCTTACGGGCTAGCAAGGGGCTGTCGATGATTACACCCAGCTCCGTGTTGAGCAGCGCCGAGCGCGGGTCGAAATTGAACGAGCCGACAAAGGCGCGCGCACTATCGACCGCAAAGGTCTTGGCGTGCAAACTGGAACCTGAACTGCCTAAGGGATTCAGGCGTGCGTGGGTGCTGGCTGGCGCCATGCGCTGCATTTCGTACAGCTCTACGCCGTGTTTCAGCAGTGCTTTACGGTACTTTGCGTAGCCCGCGTGCACCAAAGGCACATCGGTGGACTCATAGGCATTGGTCATCACGCGCACTCGGATGCCGCGCTGGCGTAGGTCCGCCAGCGCCTGTACGCCGGTGGCGGTGGGCACAAAGTACGGCGACACCAGTACCACCGAACGCTGGGGCGTGCCAATCACGTCCTGCACCTGCGAGACCAGCAGCCCGGTGCGCTTTGCGTGTCCCAAACCTTTCTTGGGATCGTCGCTGACCAGTGTCGTGCTCGCCCATTCCATGGATAGCTGCTGTTGGAGTAATTGCTGGATAAAGGGCGTTTGGCGTACGGCTTCAACATAGTCCTGGGCTGTATCGGACTGTGCAATGCGTGTGGCCTCGGCTTCTAGCGCTTGCAGCTCGGTCGTCCCAACGGCGGGTACAATGGTCTGCGCTGGGTACGCCGATTGACTAGTCCAGTAGTGGTCAAAATTTTGCGCCACCTCGGGCACGACCGCGCCCACGACTAGCAGATCTAGATCGCTAAACAGCACGCCATCGGTAGCGCCAAAGTATTCGTCGCCTACGTTACGCCCGCCCACGATGCTGGCCTGGTTATCTGCAGTGAACGATTTATTGTGCATACGCCGGTTGGCGCGCCCAAAGTCTGTCAGGTAGCCTAGGAACTTGGGCTTGCGTACCACAAAGGGATTAAATAGCCGCACCTCGATACGCTGGTGCATGGCAAGCGCCGCCAGCATGCCATCTAGCCCTGCTGTGCCGGCGTCGTCTAGTAATAGGCGCACGTGCACGCCTCGGTCGGCTGCAGCCACCAGTTCCTGTAGCAGCAGTGTGCCGGTCTGGTCTCCGCGCCAGATGTAATACTGTACGTCCAGATTGCGCTCGGCGGTGCGCGCCAGTAAGATGCGTGCGGCAAAGGCCTCAATCGGATCCTGCAGCGCGTGGAACCCGCTTTGGCCGGGATGGTTCAGCAACTGCGGCGCAATGGCCCGGTCCAGAGAGGTTTGCGCGGCTTGTTCAGGCTCCAGCGCGTGGGACTCTGAGCGTTCAGGCATCGGTGGCAGCGCGCAGCCAGTCATTAGCAGCGCGCACAAAAATGTGTAGAGGGTGCGAATAGTTGAATCTCCTGCATTCTCGAGGTGTCGGCGTTGAAAACTGTCGTTCCCACCCGCGGAGCAGCTGATATTTAGCCTCTGGTAGCGTCCGCTGACACACGGCGGGGTGGGGTGATCATGTGCACAGTGCGTCAAGGAGCATGTATTCGCACGTGCGTTAACGCAGCACTGGCACCAATCTAATTGACCTAGGTCTCTATTACACCGTCTAGCCATCGTCGTCGTCCTAGCGGGTTCAATGGTTAGTTGCGTACCCAGAGTTCCGGAGACAGTATCCTTATCTTAACAAACCACCAGCCACTGCTCCACCATTCAAATTTGTTTAACTTACGAGTTGAGTTCAGGCTCCTAATGGTCGATTATGCATACTTTAGTGAGTTTTTGGTTGCACAGCCCACCTAAGGGGACGTTACCTATAAACCTCAAAGCTGCTATCCTGAACTTGAGAAACAGCAAGATCAAGTGCTCCGACGCGGGTCTGTACGGTCTTTGGTTTGTATTCATTGGCATAGCCGCATCTGGTCTCTCTGTGTTCATAGTAACCAGCATCAAGATTAAAGAGTGGAGCAATTTTTCAACCGGACAGGAGTGAAACTTTTTGATGCCGCTGCGAGCTTGGACGCGGGATATGTGGGCGAGCCGGCTCTGGTCGGTACTAATTGATGTTATTTCCAGCTTTCATTGTAGATAATTGATCCATAAGCGTTTTTCTTGAACCTAATGATCCCACTTTCTTCAGGGTGGAGAGGATGTGAAATCGATGCGAAAAAGAATGATTTTTGCCATATTTATTTTACTTGTGGAGGTTGCGGTTGCAAATGCCGACGTGGTTGTTAAAAAATCAACTTCAGAAATTTGCCACACAGAAAGTAGTCCATACTATTTTCGGCTTAGAAATTATACTTCTTATCCCAGCCTGGAAGAGTGTATGGACTCTGGAGGGAGGCTCCTCAATGCCGCCAAATTAGAGCCAGTGACAGAGCATCCTGACGGCACCAAGAGTGGTGGGCGCAGGGGGTTCCTTGGGAAGTGATGCTTGATTATGGGCGGTAAAAGAAGGCGTGCACCTACCGCGGTTTATCCTTCAAACCAAGTTGTCAGAGTTGCACTTACGCCTTGAATCCGCGACGGATAATTTCATGAAGACGCTCTTTGGATTTTGTCAATCAACCATTTTAAGCAGGCTATCCGCCTCGGCTATCCAACCACCACCCATTGCTTTGTAAACCGAAACCCCAGCCACCAGAAGGTCATATTTGGTCTGGGCGAGGCTAAGCCGCCCGGTGAAAAGGGAGCGTTCTGCATCCAGCACCTGGAGGTAGTTGGTTGTGCCAGCCTCAAATTGCAATCTTGAGATGCGGACGTATTCTTCAAGCGCTTTTACCTGACGTTTCAGCGCTTCAAACTGCTCTTTGCCTTTTATGTTTTTTACTAGCGCATCCTCCACCTCTTTGAAGCCGGTCAAAACAGTCATGTGATACTGATGCAAGGCCTGTTGTTGGATGGCTTCGGCCTGCTTCACCTGCCCGCTGATCTTTCCAAAGTTAAGTAATGGCGCAACCAGCTGGCCTCCGTTCGACCAGATGGTGGTTCCAGAGCTAAAAAGAGAGTCGAGGTCACTGCTCGCGACTCCGAAGGCGCCAGTCAGGGAAAGATTGGGAAAGTAGGCTGCTTTTGCCGCGCCTATGTTGGCATTGGCGGCGACCAGTGACTGCTCCGCCTGGATTATGTCTGGACGGCGCTCAAGTAAGGTTGAGGGTAAGCCTTCGGGAATACCGATAGGCGTCAATAGGTCCAGTGGTTTGCCGCGGGGAATAGCTGCGGGCGCTCTGCCAAGCAAGAGCGCAAGGAGGTTTTCCTGCTGCTTGATCAGCGATTCGTAGGCGGGGATGGCCTGCCGCGCTGATTCGTACTGGGATTCGGCTTGGAAAAGTTCCAGCTGGGAGATTGAGCCGTACTTGAAGCGCAACTGAAACAACTTCAGGCTGTCGGCATATATCGTTTCAGTGACTTGGGCGATCTCAAGCTGGCGATCAAGACCGCGTAGGGTCAGGTAAGCGCTGGCGACATTGGAGACCACCGTCATGAGTACTGTCCGGCGTCCGGCCTCACTAGCCAAGATCTGCGCCTGAGCCGCTTCGGTGGAGCGGCGAATCTTGCCCCATACATCTATCTCCCAGGTTCCGTTCAGGGTTGCTGGGTAATTTTCGCTCGTCACCCCGGCGGCACGCTGAGCGCTTGGAGCAAAACCACCGGTTATCTGCGGAAACATTTGGGAGCGGGTCGTGTCCAGTACCCCTAGGTATTGTTCAACCCGGGCCGTGGCGAGTTTCAAGTCGAGATTGCCTCGTACCGAAGCTTCAATCATGCTGTCCAGCATGGGGTCGCCAAATTGTTGCCACCAGCGTGTATTTGCTAGGTCGACCGCTGTCTGGTACTCAATGGTCCACTGCTCAGGTGTTTCTATCTCTGGGCGAACATAATCAGGCCCAATCATGCAACCAGTAAGCATGCAATTGGTGAGTAGAAGATAAGTCAGTAAAACGAAGATGTTACGCATGGGTTACATCCTTCCCGGTGCCCGGTTGGCCGGCTGCGTCCGATTGTTTTGCCAAACCATCCTGTTTTTTTCTGCTGAAACCACTGCTCCATTCTTCCAGCAATACAAAGAATAGCGGAACAAAACATGATGCCACAAGGGTTGAGGCTAGCATCCCGCCGATTACGCCGGTGCCGATGGAGTGCAGGCTGTTGGCGCCCGCGCCGCTAGCGATGGACATGGGGAAGCAGCCAAGAATAAAGGCCATAGAGGTCATCACGATTGGGCGCAGGCGCAGGCGTGCGGCTTCAATGGCCGCTTCTGTTGGTGACATCCCTTTACGTAGATTGTCTGCGGCAAATTCAATAATCAGAATGGCATTTTTGGCGGATAAGCCAACCAGCGTTACCAATCCCACCTGAAAGTAGACATCGTTTTCCAGTCCCCGACCCCACGTTAAGAGCAGCGCCCCGCAGATAGCAAACGGCACTGACATCACCACGCCTATCGGCAGCGACCACTTCTCGTACTGCGCGGCTAGGATCAGGAACACCATAATCAGGCCGAAGGCAAAGGCAATTGCTGAGGTGCTGCCCGCTTTTTTCTCTTCAAATGCCTGGCCCGCCCATGCATAGGCGTAACCGCCTGGCAGGGTTGTTTTTGCTACATCCTCCATAGCGGCTATGGCCTGGCTTGAACTGTATCCCACCGCTTGGTTGCCGTTCAGCTTTGCTGCCGGGAAGCCGTTGAAGCGTGGAAGGATACCTGGGCCGGGCAGGTAGCTGAAGGTAGCCACGGCCGAGAGCGGGATAATGGCTCCGTTCGTCGAGCGGACGTAAATTTGAGTCAGGTTGTTCGGTTTGTCGCGGTGCTCAGGCTGTGACTGCATAATTACCTGCCAGATTCGACCATACTCAACAAACTGCCCGACATATGCTGAGCCGAAATAGGACTGCAGGGTGTCGAAAATTGTGGAAACCGGTATCCCCAGCAGTTCGGCGCGTGCGCGGTCCACGTCCAGATAGAGTTGTTGCTGGTTGGCCGAAAAGGTGCTCGATACCCCACTTAGTTCCTTCCGTTTTCTGGTCTCGGCGATGAATGCCTTGGTAACCTTGTCCAGTTCTTGGGGGGTAGCGCTGCTCTTGTTCTGAATGAAAAACTCGAAGCCCCCCATGCTCCCCAAGCCGGGGATAGAAGGGGGGTTGATCGGGAATGCTACCCCTTCCTTGAGGGAAGAAAGCTTGCGCCCTAGGTCATGCACTACGCTGAAGGCACTATCTTGGGCATCCTTGCGCTGGTCATACGGCTTCAGCGCAATAAACATCAGGGAGCTGTTCTCTTTGTAGGTGCCGTCAATCATGCTATAGCCGTCAATCTGGGTAATATCTTCGACGGCCGGATTGGAGCGGAGTAGAGGTAGCATCTGGGTGCTCATCTTGCTTGTGCGTTCGAGGCTGGCGGCGTCGGGCAGGAAGCTGCCCACAAACATATACCCTTGGTCCTCTTCCGGCACAAAACTGCCCGGTACAACTTTAAAGAGAGCCACCACTGCCACCAGCATCCCCGCAAAGAGAGCCATGCCGATAAACCGGTGATTAATCAGCCAGCGCACCACGGCAACATAGCCTGTAGTCACCTTGACGAAGCTGTCTTCAAACCATTTGAAGAACCCCTTCTTTTCGCTTTTAGCCGGTTTTAGGATGCGTGCGGCTAACGCCGGGGTGAGGGTTAGGGCAACCACTCCGGAGAGAACCATGGAGATGGCTATGGTAACGGCAAACTGTTTATACAGGGTCCCGGTCATGCCACCAAGAAAGGCCACCGGCATGAATACCGAGCAGAGTACCAGCACGATGGCGATCAGCGCTCCAGTCAGGTCTTTCATCGCCTTTTTGGCCGCCTCCATCGAGTTCATGCCGAAGGTGGCCATATTGTGTTCCACGTTTTCCACTACGATTATGGCGTCGTCTACCACTAGTCCAATGGCTAGGATCATGCCGAAGAGGGTGAGCATGTTGGTGGAGAAACCTAGCAGCTTGATGCCGATGTAGGTGCCGATGATCGCGATTGGCACCGCTAATACCGGGATCAGAGTGGCGCGGAAACTTTGCAGAAACAGAAATACTACCAGCACCACCAGCGCCACCGCCTCGAAGAAGGTATGTACCACCTTCTCGATGGAGGCTTCGGTAAACTTGCTGGTATCCATTACAATCTTGTATTCCATCCCTTCCGGGAAACCAGGCTCTAGGTTCTTTAACAGGTTGCGTACCTGCTTTGAGGTCTCAATGGCGTTGGCACCAGGTTGCTGATAAACGACGATGACGGCAGATTTTTTCCCGTTGACTCGGGTAGTTATTGAGTAATCCTTCGCCGCCAATTCTACTCTTGCCACATCTTTTAAACGGACAATGGCCGAGCCTTCGCGGGCGGTACGGATAATGATGTTTTCGAACTCGGCCGCGTTCGATAGCATCCCCTTGGTGGAGACCACAAAAGATTGCTGGGTCCCTGCAGGGGCAGGGGACTGGCCGATGGAGCCGATGCCGTATGCTTTATTTTGCTGCTGGATAGCGGTAGAGATATCTTGGGTGGCAACCCCGAGCTGCGCCATCTGCTCTGGCTGCAACCAGATTCGCATGGCCAAGTCCGGCTCTGGGAACATATTGGCGGTATTGGCACCGGGTAGACGCTTGATCGGATCCAATATGTATAAATTAGTGTAGTTACCCAGATACACAGGCTCGTAGCGATCATCATCTGAATAAATACTGATCGCCATCAGGAATGAGCCGGAGCTTTTACTCACCGTCACCCCTTGGCGGTTGACCACATCTGGCAGGAGAGCGGTGGCCTGATTGACCCGGTTTTGGACATTGACCTGAGCCATGTCCGGATCGGTGCCCGGCTCAAACACAACAGAGAGGAACATGCCGCCTGTCGAGGTGCTTGTGGATGCCATATAGAGCATTCCATCGACACCATTTATCTGCTGTTCCAGCGGGGCGGCCACCGTGTTGGCGATAACTTCGGCCGTGGCGCCAGGGTAGCCTGTCGAAACCGACACCGTCGGCGGGGCGATATCAGGGTACTGGGCAATGGGGGTGGACTGCATGGCCATGAACCCGGCCAGAGTGATGATGATTGAAATGACAGCCGCAAAAACCGGGCGATCAATAAAAAAGTTTCCCATGAATTACCCCTGTTTAGCCGTAGTCGGTTGTGAGGAAGCGGATGGTTTTAGATCTTCTGGAGCAACCACTTTGAGCGGCATGCCTGGCCCAAGCCGCATGAAACCATCAACTATCACTCGGTCGCCGGCCTTTAAACCCTCGTTGATGATCCAATCATCGCCTAACCAAGCCCCCACGGCGACCGGCCTGGCTTCTGCCTGATTTTTGTCGTTAGCCACCCAGACCATGTGACCATTGCTGATCTGCTGGACTGCTCGCTGGGGAACAACCATAACGTTGGGGCGTTGTGCGCCCTTTAGGTAGGCTTTGACAAACATGCCGGGGCGGAGTTCGGCTTCTGGGTTTGCAATTTCAGCCCTTACCAAGAAAGTACCGGTTTCCCTATTGTAAGAGGGGTCGTGGAAACTGAGTTTGCCGGTATGGGGATACCGCCTATAGTCAGACAACTCTAGCTCAACCGCGTAGTGGTATCCTTCAGGCGGGAGCAGTTTGCCCTCGATAACCTCTTGACGTGCGCGGTCCTGATCGTTCTGCGAAATACTAAAATCAATCCAGGCGGGGTCGAGTTTAGCCACATACGTCAACTTGGCAGAACTACCCCCCGCGGCAATATAGCTCCCTTCGCGCATCAACGATTGGCCAGCCACACCGCTGAAAGGCGCGATTATTGTGGTATAGCTCAGATCGAGCAGAGCCTTGTCGTATTTTGCCTTTGCCTGTTGCAGGGCAGCCTCAACCGACTTGTAATTGCCCTCGGCATTATCTAGGTCGCTCTTGCTCGCGGCGTTTTGTTCAGCCAGCGGCCTGACCCGGTCAAGGGAGGCTTTGGCGGTCCAGAGCTGTGACTTGCGTACCTCCATTTCTGCCTTGGCTGCATCGGCAGCGGCCACAAATGGTTTTTGATCCAGCTGGAACAACACCTGTCCTTGCCGCACCGATTCCCCTTCGCTATAGCTGATTTTATCTAGGAAACCATTGACGCGCGCCGTCACATCGACCTGATGCGAACTTTGGATTTGAGCGATAAAAGAAAAAACCGCCGGAACAGTTTGAGGTTCAATTGTGATGGCGACCACCTCAACCGCAGGTGCCTCTGCTGTAACTTTTTCCGCCTTGTCGCAGCCTGTAAAAATAAACAGGACCAGTATTGGCAAAATGGAGGCGAGTCGGATAGTCGTACTACGCAAAAATAACAAGGTTGGTGTCATGCTGGTTCTCCGTTATCAAAATAGCTATGCATTGCTTCATAAAATTTCTATCAGCTCAGTACGCATGGTTTCCCGTGCGCCGGAAGCATTGGAATTCTTAAGGGGACGTTTTTTGCTAGCCAATAAGTATGCCCTGAAGTGTTGAATTGTGGGTAATTGTTTTTTGCTTTCAGCTTGGCATAATTCAAGTGGACCCCTCAGCCAAAGTAACACTTCACCTAGTGGCGCCTGATTTCACCTTAAAGTTGCTCGAGGCTCTTAAACGGAGGAGCATCGGGCTTGAGTTCACAAAGTTATTTTTCTTGCTTCAGACAAGGCTGGGCGCAGCGTAAATTTATCTGCGATTTTGTTCAGAGACTTGGTACCACTGCTCATCTTAGACCATTGTTCAGGAATTTGAGTCTACTATCTAAATAAAGAGTCAGGGGGTAAGAAAGCAAGATGTGCCCCTTGTCTGCTCCCAGCCTAGACATCCTATCGGCGAGATCTTCCTTACAGCACGGCTGGATTTACTGTTTGATAAAAACTTGGCGTCAATATAGTCTCCACTTGACTTATTCATGTCAAAACTCAATTTAATGATTTAACGCATTTTGGGTCATTCAGTTTGAGTATCGAATTCCGCTAGTTTTATAAGGGGCTGCTGCCAGAATGATTTCCCTTGATCACGTAACGCTTGCCATCTTATCCGCACTTTTGAATTGTGTAATGACAGGTTTGTTATTACATGCTTGGTCTCGAGGCAAGACCTACCCGGGTTTTGGTTTATGGGGAGTAGGTGCGGCATGTTGGGCTTTAGGTGCGGTACTTGTTCTGTTGCGCCCAGGATTTGTCCCCATACCAGTGATTGTGCTGGTGGGCAATATTCTCATGATGGCGCACGTGATTTTGTACTACGAAGGGTTCAGGCGCTATTACCAATTGCCCAAGCATTGGCGGGGTACTCCGCTAAACTTGGGTCTTTTTTTGTTCCAATTCGCACTTCAGGTTTATTTTGTTTTTATTGAGGATAATTTCGCTGTTCGTTCAATGATTACTTCCGGGATGCTGAGCTTCTATTTTATCCGACTTATCGCTGAGCCACTGTTTGCCGCGCGCGCTAAGCCTGATATTTTATCGATTCAAAAGTTATGGTCAATTTCTTTAGCTCCCATAGTGTTTTTGCTGCTGATTCGCTGTTATTGGTTGTTTCCATTCTGTAGTGACTTGTCTCAGGCAGGCGAGGTGAGATTGGATCTGAATTTGCATCTAGATCCGGTTCTTGCATACATGTTGTTGTTCGGAATAATCGCGCAGTTTGTCCATTTATATACGTTCCTGCTGTTGACTAATACTCGGATTGTTGAAGATTTACGTTCCAGTAAAGAAAACTTCAGAATTTCTGCAGAAAACGCGCCTAATTTTGTTTGTATGGTCGATTTGAGCTTGAATATAACTTACTGCAATTCCTTTTGCCGAATTCTTCTAGGATATGACCCTGAAGAGATGTTGTATCGTCCCGCAAGTGATTTTATGGTCGAATCCAGCTATGCCGAAGTTCAGCAACGTCATAAAGCAAACGTGGAGAGGGAAGCTAGCGGTATTAAGACGGAAATCCTGAACTTTGAGTACCTGCTCCTACGCAAGGACGGCTCGACTGTTTGGTGTGAGGAAAGGGTCAATGTTCTGCGTGATTCAATAGGCAATATGCGCGGATACATCTCCATCATCTGGGATATAAGTCAGCGCAAAAAGGAAGAGGAACTGCTCAATATACAGTTAGAGGTGGAATCGTCCATTCGGAAGGAACAGGAACGTTCCCTCGATATGATTGCGCATGAATATCGCACCCCCCTTGCTGTCATCCAGTCGAGCATTGATGTTATGCGGCGTAAGGGTGTTGCCAGTGGTGCTGGCCTAGAAAACAACCTCGATCGAGTGCAGCGCGCCACAACGCGCTTGTTGAATGTATTTGAAACTGCCCACCCTCGCAGAGGGGATAAGCATAGGTTATTTCAATCAAGCGCGTCTGAAGTTGAGGTTCACGAACTGTTTCAGGAACTCCACCAAGCCGCTCATCATCTGTGTGGTGAGTCTTTGTGTGCAATAAATCATGTGCCGTTAGGGTGGGTGCTGTCTTGTGATAAGTCCGTGCTGGACACAGCGTTACTCAATTTGCTCGAAAATGCGGTTAAGTATGCCCAAGTAGATACACCCGTAACATTAAATTTCGATATATGTAATGCTCATCTAGAGGTGTGTATTACCAATACTGCCCTCGGTCCACTGCCTGAGGATATGCACGAGTTGTTCAAAAAGTTTCGCCGTGGTCTCAACACTAATGGTGTAAGCGGAACGGGAGTCGGTCTGCATCTGGTGGAGATCGGGGTGCTGCAATGTGGTGGAACTATTGAATTACGCGCCGATGCTGAGAGTAAAGTGACGGCAAAATTGAAGTTTCCCATATCTCACAAACATAGTACGCAAACATAGTACGCAAACATAGTACGCAAACATAGTACGCAAACATAGTACGCAAACATAGTACGCAAACATAGTACGCAAACATAGTACGCAAACATAGTACGCAAACATAGTGCGCTAATACGAGAATTAATATGACAAGCAAAAATCCGGTTAAGGTTCTTCTAGTCGAAGATGACACTGATCTGCGCGAAAACATGACGGAATATCTTGAACTGACAGGGTATCAGGTGACTGGAGTCGCTGACGCAAAAGGTTTTTATACAGCGCTGGGAAAAGAAACATATAAAATCGCTATTATCGATATTGGGTTGCCAGATGCATCGGGATTTATACTGGCAAAGTATCTTCGTGCTACAGGTAGTAATCTCGGCATAATTATTCTCACTGCCAACGACGCTGAAGTTGATCAGGTCAAGGGTTACAAAGCCGGTGCCGACAATTATATGGTTAAACCTGTTTCTGGACCTTTGCTTGAATCCGCGATGCAAGGTCTTTTGCTGCGCCTCCAACACATGCCATCTGCAGCAGAAATTTCCCCATCCGCTTGTGATGTTCCATGCTGGCACTTGAGTATGAACCGGTGGGTGTTGATTGCTCCTTGTGGTGCTGAAATCCAGCTTACGGCGCTGGAGTTAAAATTTCTGAGCATTTTGGTTGAAGCCAAAGGGGAAACCGTCAATCGTCACCGCTTTATAGAATTACTTTATCCCAGGAGCGATACTTATACAGGTAGAGCTCTAGACGCTATGGTGTTGAGGTTGCGTAAAAAAATAATTGACACAATCCCAGAAACAGATCAACCGATCAGAACAGTGTATGGCTCAGGGTTTTGTTTTTCTCATCGTATTTTCTCATAAAGTTATTTTCACCATCTGCCTTTGTTTTAATCTTCATCCTTGCAAATAGGTACCTGACCAGAAATGTTACTTTTCGTATCATTGCGTGGATATTTGTGGTCTGCCCCAAGCTTGCCTTATTTGTTATCAATGTAAAAACAAGGTTTTGCACATTGATAACAATAGCTACGCCCTGAAAAAAACTCAAACGTGAGCGCGGGGATGGCAATGTCTGGCAAGGGATGATCCTATGATTAGATTTAAGTGGTTTTCAAAACGTCAGGTTTTTAAGCCTGCACTCATAAGTATTAAAGACTATTCCAGCCCATTTCCCCTCGAACCTCGCTATCTGTATGATGCTTCCGGCGTCGCCGCCGCGATGACGGTCTTGGCGGACGCCGCCTTTGAAGGTGAGCACCACGGCGACGGTCAGCATGCTGAAGCCCATGACGGTCAAGCGGCAGATTTTCAGGCCGACGCGGATAGATCGACCCTCAGCAATGCGCAGGCAGTAGCTGCCTTGGTTCCTGACCAAGCCAATCCCACCGCCGACCATGCCGCCAACCACACCATTATCATCGTCGATCCTTCCGTTCCCGATAAAGAGCAACTGCTTGCTCTGCTGGGTAACAGCGCCAACGTCCACATCCTGAACGCAGAGGGCAACGGCCTCGACCAAATACAGCAAATCCTCGCCGCCAATCCGCAATCAAACGCCTTGCACCTCCTCTCCCACGGTGGTGACGACATGGTGCAGTTGGGCAGCACCCAACTGAGCAGCGCCAGCGTAGATCAATACGCCGAAACCCTGCAGCAGTGGGGCACCCATTTAAGCGCAGGGGCGGATATCCTGTTCTATGGCTGCGCCGCCGCAGAATCTGAGCAAGGGCAGCAGATGTTCATGCAAGTAGCACAATGGACCGGCGCAGACGTCGCCGCCTCCATAGATGCAACCGGTGCTGCGGCTTTAGGCGCAAACTGGACGCTGGAATACGCTGTGGGCGAGATTGAGTCTTTCTTGCCGGTGTCAGCGCAGGAGTTGGAGGGGTACCAGCATGTGTTGGCGGCTCCTACGGTTACTGACACGTTGGCGGCGGCAGGCGATGTACGTGCCACGCCAGAAGATACGCTTGTCGCAATTTCTGGTTTGACTGTGGTTGGTACGGGCGGTGACTCCGTCGTGGTAACCATCACCAGCATCGGCGGAACCTCCGTATTTGGTGCCTCTAGCGGTTTAACTATCTCCGGCAGCGGTGCCAGCTTCACCGTCAGCGGCACCATCACCGACGTCAATGCTGCGATCACTGCCAACAAGCTGACTTTCAGCCCCACTGCCAACCAAAACGATTCCATAACGGATTACTCGGCCTCGGTCACGCTGGCGGTCACGGGTGGCGGCAACAAAACCGTTGAGATTGATGTCACCGCGATCAACGACGCGCCCACTGTTACAGGCGCCCCAAGTCTGAGCGTTGGTGAAGGCGGAAGGCTAGATTTTGACGCCGTTACGTCAACGACGGATGACAAAGGCTTCTCGCAATCCCAGTTCAACCTCACTGATATCGACAACATTCCCGTTCAAGTCATCTTCAAACTTGAAGCCCTGCCGGGGCATGGCACGCTGTACCAGGGTGCCAATGAACTGGCTGTTGGTTCAACTTTCTCGGCCGACGACATTAAAACTCTCACCTACATACATAACGGCACTCAGGTACTCGCTGATGTCACCGATACGCTAAAATTCACCGTCGATGACGGTGCTGGCGGCATCTTGAGCAAGCACGATTTCGTTGTCACCATCACGCCAGTCAACCAGCTACCCACTGCTTCCGGTGGCATTCGCATCATCGAAGGCGAAACCAACGTCAGCCTATTCGCCAACGGCAATCTGCCAACCATTGGTTCGCCACGCGGTCAGATTACTGTTGTCGATCCAGACCAGGCAGAGGGCGTGTCACACCAGCTCAAGATCACCAGTCTACCGACACTGGGCAAGCTCTTTTACAACGGTGTTGAAATCACCGATGACACCATAGGCAGCGGTTTTGTGGTGACCGATACGGAGTTGCTCACCTACAGCCACAACGGTGAAGAGCCCAAGACTGCCGGCTATCTTGACAGCTTCAAAATGATTGCCATTGATGATGGCGGGGGCACCGGGGAACCCGGCACGTCAGCTGAACAGACTGTTGAACTGAATATTCTAGATAACAACGACGATCCGGTTTTGGCAGTGAACGTTGCCCAGACTCGGGTGATTGAAGACCCAAGCAGTTTTGTTGTCACCATCTTGATGTTGCAAGTCACCGACACCGACTCGTTCGACACCAGCCTAACCTACACCTTGATCGAAGTGCCTGACGCCAGTCTCGGTTACCTCACTCGTGGTGATTTTCGTTTGGTTACAGGATCAACTTTCACGCAGGACGACATCAACGCAGGCCGCATCAGCTACGTCCGCAATGGGTTCGGCATGGTCGACCGTACCGATGATTTTAAATTTACCGTCAAGGACGGCGGCATCCGCCTGTACCCCGATAGCCGCCAAGGTGGCATCTATGAATCGGAAGCTACAAACGCGGCCCTTAAAGTCAACACCTTCTCTGTGACCGTACCTGGTCAAGAAGGGACCGGGCCAGGTCTTGGAAACCAGGCCCCTGTTGCACCGGAGCCAACGGTTTCGGGCGACCAAAAATTCCTGTTAAACGAAGCGGGTGAATACGTGCTGAAAGCTGCTGACTTATCAGCCTCTGATGGCGTCACAGCAAACAGTGGCCTCACCGTTCGACTGATGAGCCTGCCCAGCAATGGTAGTTTTCAAGTCAAGGACATTGGCGGAACTTGGAACAACGTCGAGTTGTACGGCTCCTTTACCGTGGCGGACATCGAGAACGGAAAAGTCAAATTCGTGCACAACGGCACCGAAGATTTCGTTGCCGACTTCCAGTTCACCGTTTCCAACGGCAAGCTGGAAACCGCCACCAACACGTTCTACATCACCGCCACGCCGCAAAACGACACACCCACGGCAGCAGCCGGTGCCCGCATCTTCTTGTCCGAGGGCAAGACAATTGTTATCACAGATGCCAACATCAAGCTGGCGGACAGCGACAAGGTTGCGGATATTGCCCTCATTAATGGCAATTACGACCCTTTCGGCAGCGCGACCTACGCCAACGCCAACGATCTTTCCTTCACGATCACCGGGCGGCCGACACATGGCGATTTGTGGCTTAACGGAGTAAAGATTGAGAACGACACCACTGTCGTCACCCAAACCCAACTCACAGCGGGCAATCTCGAATACCGCCACGGTGGTTTGGAGTTTTTCACCGACACCTTCACCATCACCCCATTCGACAACATGGGCGTGGGGGCAACGGACGGCACCAACCAGACGAGCACAGGCACCCCGCTCACGCTCAACATCATCATCTCGCCAGTCAACGATGCGCCGGTGTATTCAGCCAAGTCCCAGCTCATTGGAACCGAAGCCGGTGCTATCTACGAGGGCGGTACTGCAATCATTGGCGGTAGCGCGGAAGGCGGCACAGGTGGCGCCAATCTGGTCTATGACGACGATGACAACAGCACTATCCAACGCCAGTACCGCGTGACCACAGCCACACAGCACGGCCAGTTGCTGCTCAATGGCGTAGTGCTCGGCCAGGGCGCGGTATTCACCCAGGCTGATTTGGACAGCAAGCTCATCAGCTACAAGCACAACGGCAAGGAAAACACGCCTAGCGATAAGTTCTCCTACGTGGTCAGTGACGGTGATTTTTCCGCCAATGATGGTGGATGCTTTGCGCAGGGTGCAACGCCAACCCCCTCAGATTTCCTGATTGAAATCCTGCCTGCCAACGACAGCCCCACCATCAAAACCACCCATACCGGTTTGTTTGTGGTGGATTCGTCAGTCACTCCCAAACTACTGCCCTCAATCACTTTAAGCGACGTGGATTTGGCTGATGACGAGAACGCTGGAGAGAAAGACTTCGTCCAGGTTACGGTCAAATTTCTGGACGACGAAAACGCGCTTTATGGCAACGGCGTTCTGGCGTACACCACCACAGATGTAACACCTATCGGTTTAATCACCGGCAACCAACTGGTTTTCCAGGGCACGCTGGAAAATGTCCAGGCCGCTTTGAATACGGTCACGGCTAAAACAGGCGGCGCTGATGCCAATTTACGCAACCTGAAAATAGAAGTCACGGTCGATGACCGAATCCGTGACGCTAGTGGGGTATTGATTGGTGGCGCCAACGGCGGCACGTTGAACCAGGATGGAACCACCCCAGGCGCAGGCACCACCGCCTTCAATACTGCCAAGATTACATTTGAAGTAGCTGCATCGGATAAAAACGACCTGCCCGTGGTGACTGCAGTCGCTCAAACCGTCACAGAAGATGTGCGGACCCAACTCACAGGCATTTCCTATACCGACATCGATGCGTTTGACAGCACCACCAACACTGTGACGCTAACAGTCACCAGTGGAACACTCGATGTGACGGAAGCCAGTCGCCCTACTGGCTACACATGGACCGTTGCAACCCACACCTTGACTCTTGTCGGCACCAAAGCACAGCTCGATACGGCACTCGCCAACCTCTACTATAAGAGCGCTACTGACTACAACGGTGACGATGAGCTTACCGTCACGGTGTCGGATGGCGGCAATTACGGCCAGGATGGCGTCGAAGGTTTGCCTGCAGATGCCAGCAAGACCGTGGCCATTGCCATTTACCCGGTTAACGACGCACCTACCATTACGGCCATCCCCTCCGGCACCCTGCCGTTGACGGGCGGCACTTACACCTTTGCCTCTGGTGCCCTGCGCTTCAATGACGCCAAAGACATCAGCAATGAGGTTAGTGGATTTGAGGCGGCTGTTGATGAATACACCGTCACGCTTTCGGCCCGCGCTGGTGCTGATGCGCCTAAGGGCGTCATTGCCTTTACCGACGCGGGGTTGACCGGCCGCAGTACTGCTGACGAGGGCGCCACCATCACCCTAACCGGTACCAAGGCAGCTTTAGAGACCGCGCTCGACACCGTGACCTATACCCCAGGCGCGCTGAATGGCAATGAAATCATTACCTTCACCTTCAAGGTGGAAGATCTAGGCAACGGTGGTACGAAGTTAACTAACGGCACAGTAGGGAATTTATCTGCTTCGAAGTTCTTTCAATTTGTGCCCACTGACGTCAACGATGCACCGTCATTCACAGCTCTGGATGCAACACGAACATACATAGAGAACACCTCCGTTCAGATTGACAGCGACGTGAAGCTGGTGGACCCCGAGCTTGATCTGTACCCCAGTTGGAGCGGAGCAGTACTGACTATTCAGCGACAAGTAGGTGCTGCTGATTTAACACCGGCACCAAACGGCGAAGATAAATTCACTGTGACAGGCGGCACTGAAAATACCGGGGTGAACTTCAACAGTAGCAACATCCGGGATGGCAAAACGGTTGTGGGTACGTTTACTAATTCGAACGGCAAGTTGGAAATTACCTTTAATACTGCGGCCACCCCTGCCATTGTGGATAAGGTGGTGCAGGCTGTTAAATACGAAAACACCAGCGACAAACCACCAGCCGCCGTCACCCTGCTGTACACCATCAACGACCAGAACAAACACACGGGAGATGCTACGCAGGGGATTGGGCAAGATCAAGGTTCTGGCGGCCCGCTGTCCGGTACCGCCAGCATCACGCTGAACATCACCAAGCTGGTCGATAAGCCAACCATGAATACCGCCCCCAACGCCAGCTTCACCGAAAACACGACGGCAATTACAGTTGACAACGCTCTGACCGTAAGCGATGCGGACGACGACAACATCCATAGCGGAACGGTCAGCATTGCCACCAGTTTTCTGGCTGGGGATGTGCTGGCAGTCGACACCACGGACACCACCATTGTGGCCAGCTACGATGCTGGTACTGGCGTTATGACTCTAACCGGCGAGACCACCAAGGCCGATTACCAGAAGGTGCTGCGCACGTTGACCTATGTCCATAACGGCGAAGACCCCAACGACAACGCCACTAAGACGACCCGCGTTCTCACTTACTCCCTGAACGATAACGGTTCGGATGGCGCAGGAGACGCCGGCACCAATTCCGGCACCGCGACACGCACCATTAACATCATCCCGATCAACGACACCCCAGCGCTCACGGGTGCAGGCTCGACACATTCATTCACCGAGAACGGCAGCGCCATCACACTGGAACCTGGCACCACAACAGCATGGGCGTTGACCGATGTGGACGACACCCAAATGGTTGAGGCCACGGTTTCGATTACAGCCGGGTTCAAGGCTGGCGATGTGCTGGCAGCCACGGCAGGTTCGTTGCCAGCTGATTGGTCGCAAAGCTACAACACGAGCACCGGTGTGCTTACGCTGAGTGGTGCAGCCAGCGACATCAGCAACGTGCTTACTGCGTTCAAGACGGTGACCTATGTCAGCACCAGTGAAGATCCTGGCAACGCCACACGCACCGTTACATGGCAGGTCAAAGACGCCAATAGCGATGAGGCCTCCAATGGACAGTTGCTGAGTAACACGGTAACCACAACTATCAACGTCACAGCGGTCAACGACCCGCCGGTTGCCACACCCAACACCAACAGCGTCACAGAAGACAGTGGCGCACCTGCCATTGGTAATATCAAGACGGATGGCGTGGCTGACAGCGACCCGGATAACCTCATGACCGACGTGCCGGTAACGGCTGTCGTTGCAACCACGAAGGGTGGTGGTGTTTCAGTTCCGGTAGCAGGTGCCAATACTGAAGTCATAGGCAAATACGGCACACTGACTGTTAATCCCGACGGCAGCTATTCCTACCTGCTGGATGACAGCAACGCTGATGTTAACGCGCTCAGTGCAACCCAAACGCTCGATGAGGTGTTCACCTACACAATCAAAGACCCAGACAACCTTACCGCGAGCAGCACGCTTACCATCACTATCAATGGAGTAACCGACGGTGCTCCAACGATCGTACCGGTAGACAATAATGGCGTTGGCACAACCGGCCAGGCCACTGTGTATGAAAAGGGTCTGACCTCTTTGGGTGACACCACCGAAACCACCACCGGCACCCTCAATGTGAAGGCGCCGGATGGTATCAAGAGCGTAACCATTGGCGGCACCGATTTCACCATTGCGCAACTGCAAACCTTCACCGTCGGCAGCCCTTCGACAGCCATCGACACCGGCGAAGGCACGCTGAAAATCACCGGTATCACAGTGGTGACGGGCCCCGCAGGCGCCCCCACCGAGGCCAATGTCAGCTACACCTACACGCTCAAGGTGGCAATTACAAACACCTTGCCTGCTGACACCGAGAGCACGGACACCATTGCCCTGGCCGTGACAGACAAGAGCAGCACGCCTGTCACTGTTGCTGGCACGCTAACCATCCAGATCATCGACGACATCCCTACGGCCACCAACGACGCCTCCAGCATCACCAAAGGCAGCGCCACAGTAACCGGTAATGCCTACACCAACGACCGCATCGGCGCGGATGGTGCAGCAGTTGCCGGCCCGGTGACTGCCATCACCGGTGGCGCACCCGGCACAGCGCTCAATGGAACCTACGGCGCCATTACGCTGAATGCTGACGGCACCTACAGCTATGCACTTAACAACGCCCATGCGGATATTGTCGGCCTGATGGGTGGCCAGACGAAAACCGACACCTTCACCTACACCATCACCGACTCGGATGGCGACACGTCCACTGCTGATATCACCATCACCATCAACGGTGTGACGCCCAACACGAACTCAGTCCCTGTTGCGCGCAGCGATGCTTTCGCCACCCAGTCCGGTACGGCAGTAAGTGACACGCTGGCGGGCAACGATACGCTGGGTGATGGCTCTAGAAGTCAGCATGTTTGGAGTAAAGGCAGCGATCCGGCCAATGGTACGGTGACAGTCAATAACGATGGTACATTCACCTACACGCCAAATCCCGGTTTCGGCGGCACAGATAGCTTCACCTACACCATCACCGACAAAGACGGCGACACCAGCACCGCCAGCGTCACCATTACAGTGAACGGCGTACCGGTAGCAGTAGACGACAGCATAATCACCACCCCTGGCACCTCAATCAGCGGCAGTCTAAAGGGTAACGATACCCCATCACCGGATGGCGGCAACGTGTGGAGTAAGGAGAGCAACCCGTCCAACGGCAGCGTTACGGTGAACGCTGACGGCACCTTCAGCTACACCCCGAACGCTGGTTTCAGCGGTACGGATAGCTTCACCTACACCATCACTGACAAAGATGGCGACACCAGCACCGCCAGCGTAACCATTACAGTGATCGGCGTACCGGTAGCGGTAGATGACAGCGTGACTACCACATCCGGCACCCCAATCAGCGGCAGCCTAAAGGGTAACGACACTCCGTCGCCAGATGGTGGCAACGTGTGGAGCAAGGCCAGCAATCCGACCAATGGCAGCGTTACGGTGAACGCTGACGGCACCTTCAGCTACACCCCGAAAGATGGTTTCAGCGGTATGGACAGCTTCACCTACACCATCACCGACAAAGACGGCGACACCAGCACCGCCACTGTAACCATCGATATAGCTGCTAAACCTGAGCCCGAGCCCGAGCCAGAGCCACAGCCCGAGCCGGAGCCACAGCCCGAGCCACAGCCCGAGCCACAGCCCGAGCCACAGCCCGAGCCACAGCCCGAGCCAGAGCCACAACCCGAGCCGGAGCCACAACCCGAGCCAGAACCGCAGCCTGAGCCAGAACCACAGCCCGAGCCAGAACCACAGCCTGAGCCAGAACCACAGCCCGAGCCAGAACCACAGCCCGAGCCGGAGCCACAACCCGAGCCGGAGCCACAACCCGAGCCAGAACCACAGCCCGAGCCGGAACCACAGCCCGAGCCAGAACCACAGCCTGAGCCCGAGCCACAGCCTCTGCCTGAGGTTACGCCTGCGCCGGAGGTGGTACCACAACCGGAGCAGAATACTAACTCTCCTAGTGCAGAACCTGGACAGACTGCGGGACAGCCTAGTGGTGATATGGGGGGTATGTACACGCCCCGAAATGATCCTTTTACCCCCGTTGAAAGTACGGGCGAGCTGACGACTCCGCTTGAAGGCACGGTCATCACTGATTCAGATCTTTTTGGCGACAATGAGCAGCGCAAAGGTATGTATGCGCTGGAACTGGATATGGATATCAACAGCCAGATAGTGGACCTGAATGAAACCTTCTCTTTCCAGGTACCGGAAAGCACTTTTGCTATTAAGGTGACGTCGGATGCTCCCCTGGATGAACAGCCGGGAATTAAGCTCCGTGCTCAGAGAGCTGATGGATCACCGTTGCCGGATTGGCTCAATTTTGACCCTGAAACTGCCACATTTAGTGGGGTTTCGCCGAGTGGGGGCGATGTTGTAGACGTAAAAGTGATCGCGTCCACCCCAGATGGGCAAGAAGCTGAAGCGGTGTTCAGTGTCGTTATTCAAAAACAGACGGCTGTGCCTCAAATACAGGGAGACAGCATCGAGAATTCTGAGGGGCAGCTGGAGGGGGAAGAGCAGCCAGGGGAGGCTGAAGATACTGAGCAGAGCGATGAAACACCTGTAATCAGCGCTAGTGGAATCGCCGCCGGACTGTCACTCAGTGGTATGGCGGGGCTGTTACCGCGTTCGATGCGCAGAAGCATTGATGGGGCTGGATATGCCGAATCTTGTCAGTTTGAAGAGGGCAGGAACCAGCTTCTGGCAGATCTGGGGCTGAATCGAGATTAGGAAGTTGTTGAACGGTTGTCAGGCCTGTTTTGTTATCTAAACACGTTATTTTACTACATAGGTGGGTAAATCCCGGCTGGATGGAAGGAAAGTCATGAAGCAGATTGTTCTATTAGGGGTAATAATCACGCTGTTGGCGGGGTGCTCGATGGCGCCGCGCCCATTGGCATTGCACGAAGTGGAGCAGCGCTCGTATCAGGATTTGAGCGCCGCGCTGGAGATGCAGGAGCCGGTGAATGGGCCTATCAGTCTGTATGGAGCGATGGCTCGGGCGCTGAAGTATAATCTGGAAGGGCGCCTGAAGTTGATGGAAACTAGTCTGGCGCTGGAGCAGAAGAAAGTCACCAGCTTTGAGATGCTACCCAAGCTGGTGACCTCGGCGGGGTATAAATCACGAGATAACTACAGTGGTTCTTCTAGTATGGCGCTCGAAGGGCCGAACAAAGGGAACGAATCGCTGGTTTCGTCCACCTCGCAGGAAAAAGAAAGCGTCACCAGTGATGTTACCCTGATGTGGAATATCCTCGATTTCGGTCTTAGCTATGTGCGCGCTAAACAGGAAGGGGATAAAGTTCTTATCGCCGAAGAGCACAAGCGCAAAACCATTCAGAATATCATCCAGCAGGTGCGCACTGCATATTGGAAAGCGGCTAGTTCGGAAGTGCTCCTCGCCGAGTTGAATCTTCTCCTTGCGGATACCCGCAGCGCCCTGGAGCGCTCACGTCAGATCGAACGTGAGGGGTTAGCTAAGCCACGCCAGTCGCTGGAATACCAGCGCACGCTGTTGGAAAACATCGGCTTTATCAAAGGGGCGATTCAGCAAATGCACGATGCCCGTGCGGAGCTGGCGCGTCTTATGAATGTTTCACCCTCTACCCCTTTTACTCTAGTGGTGCCTGCAACATTAGCTGAGCTGCCTAGGATTAGTCTGGATGTCGAGGAGTTGGAGCGTCTGGCATTGAGTCAACGCCCTGAGCTGCGCGAAGAGGATTATCGCGCGCGCATCACCTCCCTTGAAGCGCGGAAGGCGTTGCTGCAGGCGTTCCCGAGTCTAAATTTACACGCTGGATTCAACACCGATACCAACTCGTTTCTGCATAACAGCCAATGGTGGGAAGCTGGGGCGCGGGTATCGCTGAATCTGTTCAAGTTACTGTCGCAACCGGCGATAATGCGCGCGGTCGAGGCGCAACAGGGGGTGGACAGTTTGCGCCGCCAGGCTCTAAGCATGGCAATTCTTACTCAGGTGCATTTGGCATATAACGGCTTTATGCAAGCGCGGGAACAGTTTGAACTTGCGGATCAGATCGAGCAGGTCAGCACCCGCCTGAGCAAGTTGACGCTGGCGGAGAAGCAATCATCCACCGGAAGTGATCTGGAGATGATTCGTAGCGACACCCAGGCAATGGCGACCAAGATGCGCACCATGATGTCCTACGCGCAGCTGCAGCAATCATTCAGCCAGGTGATAAATACGGTGGGTATTGATGTGCTGCCGGATAAGATCAATGATGTACCGTTGGCGGAGATTGAGGCGTCACTTAAAGAGTCTGTTGTCGGTATTGAGGGGCTGCTTGCCCAGAGAGCGGCTAATGAATAAATATGGAGCGCGGTATGGAGCGCACTAAAAGGCTCGCTCGCAGCACAAACGTAAGCGCTGCCCACCACCCTACGGGGCTGGTGGGCAGCGCTCTGTTGCTTGTTACCCTGGTGTTTTTCACCTTGTTATTTTCCACCCCGTGCCTGGCGCAATCGATAGAGGTACGGGGTCTTATTGTTTCCGATTTGCGTACCACCCTGTCGGCGCAGATATCCGGCACCATCGATGCGATCCATGTGGACATGGGGGGAGCGTTCAAGAAGGGGCAGGTTCTGGTGCGGCTGCAGGATAATATTCAGCGTACTCAGGTGGCGCGCTTGCAAGCTGAGCTGCGCGGGGCGCGTCAGCAACTGGAGGCGAACAATAAACTGCAGGAGCTGCAATCTATCGGCACCCTTGAAGTGTTGCAGAGTGAAGCGCTGGTGGAGCAGAAGGTAAATGAACTGCGCCTGCACGAGATTCAGTTGCAGCAGTGTACCGTCGCCGCTCCCATTAGTGGACGGGTGGTGGAGAGGCTGGCCGCTCCCCATCAGTTTGTTACCCCCGGTACCCCCTTGCTGGATATCATCGATGCTAAACATCTGAGTGTGCAGGCGTTTGTCCCTTCACACTGGATTAGGCTGCTTAAAGTTGGGCAGCCTTGCAATTTGTATGTGGATGAAATCTCCATGACTTTACCTGCGCGCGTGACCTCGCTCGGTGCACAGATTGACGCCAACAGCCAGATGCTGGAGCTGCGGGCGCGGATTGAAAACATCCCGGCGCAACTGCTGGCGGGGATGAGCGGACGCCTTGATTTTGGGGCGCAGCCTGGAGCAGAGAGCGTCAATGAGTGATACCTCGCAGGTAACATTCCTCAGCGCGTTGGTGCATCTGGAGAAACGCCTGCGCCAAGCTGAGAGTGTTAATACTCTGAGCTATCGCCTGGCGAATGAAACGCGCAACTTGGTGCAGTACGAGCAGTTGATAGTGTGGCGCTTCGGGAAACGCGGCATCACCTTGAGTGCGGTCTCCGGCGTGGATCGGGTGGAGGCGCTGGCACCTTTTGCGCGCCAGTTTCAGGAGTTGATTCGCCACTTTCGCGCTGAAGAGCGTGGCAAGGGGTTGTTTGACCTGGGACGCGAGGAGTTTCTACGTGGGCCCGGAGGTGAACTATTGGCGGATCTGCCTTGGCAGCATCTGCTGTGGGTGCCGTTGGCAGCGCCGGAGGGAGTGCCTTGCGCTGGGCTGCTGGTGTTTCGGGAGCATAGCGCGTGGAATGAGCAGGAAAAGAAGCTGTTTGAGCATCTTGCTGGCACTGCGCACCATGCGTGGAAATTTTTGCAACCTCGGCTTGAGCGCACTCCGCGTCAGCGGCGCTGGGCAGGGCTGGCGCTGGTGGCGGTGCTGCTGGCGCTAAGTTGTTTCCCCGTGCGTTTATCGGTGTTGGCGCTGGGGAAGGTGGTGGCGCAAGAGATGATGCTGGTCACTGCGGCTCACGATGGGGTGGTGGATCAGATTCATGTGCAACCGAACCAAGTGGTCACGCGCGGAGAGCTTTTGGTCACGCTGGATCAGACTAATTTTTCCAATCAGCTCAACGTCGCACGCCAAGCGAGTGAGGTGGTTAAGGCGCAGTATCAACATGCGCAGCAGCGCTCTTTTAGCGACCCCGAGGCGCGGGAGAATACCCTGCTGTTTCGCGCCCAATTGCAACAGAAACAGGCAGAGCTGGAATACGCCGAGTCTATGTTGCAGCGCACCCTGATTACCGCACCGCGTGACGGTGTGGCGCTGTTCAGCGATGTTAATGCGTGGCGCGGGCGTCCGGTGGCGACCGGTGAGCGGATTATGACGGTGGCATCGCCGCAGGCGGTTGAGTTGGAGGTACTCCTTCCGGTAGAGGAAACCATCTACCTGAAGCTGGAGGAACCAGCGCTGTTCTTCCTCAACGTTGCTCCCAATCGCCCCTTGACGGTTACCATTGAGCGGATCGGCTACGAAACCATCTCGGATCCAGTGTTAGGGCCGGTGTATCCGCTCAAGGCGGTCTTTGCTGCGGATGCTATCTCAGGCTCCAGGGTAGATTCAATCCCCGGTGCCCGCATCGGCGCGCGGGGGACGGTGCGTCTGTACGGGAAGAAGGTTCCCCTTATCTATGCCCTGTTGCGTAAGCCGTTGACCCATTTGCGTTTGCATCTGGGGGTATAGCGCCATGGAGGGGATGCAGGGTTCAAATGAAGACATGGCGCTGATTCCGTTGCGCCGTGAGCTGCGCCTGTATCCGGCGGCGGCGGAAGAGGGGCGTCCTGGTTGGACCTTGGAAGACCCGGTGCGCAACCAATTCTTTCGTCTTGGACGCCATCAGGTAGAGCAGTTGGCGCGTTGGGATTGTGGTTCCGCGCAGCGCCTATGTGAGCTCCTCGGTCAAGAGGCTGGGTTAAGCTTGGAAGCTGATGAGGTGGCAGAGTTTCAGCAATTTCTCCTTAAAAACGCGCTGTTGCAGCCTGGCCATCCTGCGGTAGAGAATCATTTAGAAACACGCTCCAAGCAGAAGACCTCCTGGTGGTCTCAGGCCATGCACTCCTATATATTCTTTCGGGTTCCTCTGTGGAATCCGGAGCGTTTTTTAAACAAAACCCTCCCTTACGTCCGGTTCCTCGCCAGCCCTGCTGCTTTTGTCACCTATGCCATCCTGCTGTTGGCCGCGCTGTTGCTGTTGACCCCGCAGTGGGGGGCGTTTATAGATTCGTTTTCGTACTTCATAAGCTGGCAGGGGGCCGCGATCTATCTGGCGGTGCTGTTTCTGGTTAAGTTTATGCACGAGCTTGGGCACGCCTACACCGCTACCGCCTACGGCATCAAGGTGCCGGTTATTGGGGTGGCTTTTATCGTGCTGTGGCCCATGCTCTATTCAGACAACACCGACGCTTGGCGCGAGCAGAGATCTTCGGTGCGCACGAAGATCGTTCTAGCGGGGATTAGCGTAGAAATTGTGGTTGCAGTGCTGGCGACTTTTTTGTGGACGGTGCTGCAGCCCGGGGTGTTCCGCAGCCTGTGTTTTGCCTTGGCAACCTCGTCGCTGCTTTCTTCGCTCCTCATCAATATCAGCCCGTTCATGCGCTTTGATGGCTATTATCTGCTCTCAGAGGTGTTGGGGGTTCCGAATATGGCACCACGGGCGTTTGCGCTGGGGCGCTGGCGTCTGCGCCGCCTGCTGTGGGGCTTGAACATCCCCAAGCCGGAGTATTTTTCAAACCGCATGGAACGTATTCTTACCCTCTACGCTTACGGCACTTGGCTGTATCGGCTCATCTTGTTTACCGGGATAGCCTTCATGGTTTATCATCTGTTTTTCAAAAGTCTGGGGATCATTCTGTTTTTGATTGAGATCTATGTTTTTATCGCAAAGCCGGTGCTGGCTGAGATCACCCAGTGGTGGAAACAGCGGGAGTTGATTGGGTGTAATGGACACGTGGTCACTACGCTACTGGTGTTTGTTGCCCTGCTCGGCGCGTTATTTGTACCGTTTTCTTCTACGCTGATTGTCCCAGCGCAGTTGGGGGCGATGGAGCGCCACCGCGTGTTTGTCCCCTTTGCGGCACAACTGGAACAGATCCATGTGCAGGATGGGCAGGAGGTTCGGCAGGGAGATCTGCTGTTTACCCTCGCATCAGAGCATCTGGATGCGCGCAGTACGATGGTAAAACTGCAGATCGAGGCGCTGCGGGTTCAACTGCAGCGCGAGTTGGGAGTTAAGCACAAGATTGAGACTACGGCGGTAACGCAGCAGCGTCTTACTGCGGCCTTGGTTGAAGCGCAAGGGCTGGAGAAAAAGCGCCAGCAGCTGCAGATCCACGCCACCTTATCCGGCTTTGTGGAGCAGCTTCCCGCTGGGGTGCAGCCTGGTTGCTGGGTTGGGGTGACGCAGATGCTGTGTCAGGTGGTTTCCCTGCCGGGGGAAAAAATTATAGGCTCGATTGTCGAAGCTGATCTGGCATTGCTGCCGGAGAATGTTGCGGGGCAGTTTTACGCCAATGGTGGAGATGTCGCGCGGGTCCAGTGCACCATGACGTTGCTAGATTCCAGCGATCAAGAGGTGCTGGAGCCTGCAATGTTGGCGTCAATCTATGGTGGAGATGTCGCCGTGATCGGCCATGGAGAAGCGGCACTGCGCCCATTGCAGAACCGCTATCGGATCGAATTTGCCACTGGCGAGGTGGTTGCGACCCCAACCAGCATGCGGGGAAATGTGGTGCTGAAAGGGAAAGCGCTCTCGTTAGTTTCGCGCTGCTGGCGTTCCTTGGCACCGGGGCTGATTCGAGAAAGCCAGCTTTGATTGTTTCAAAGACAGCGTATCTCTTGTCCATTTAAGCTATTGAAGAATCAATGCAACATTGCAACAGTTCGCGCCTGAAGTGAATAAAGGGAATAATTAGGCAGGCACTGCGTTTCGCGGAGTGTGGGCGAGGTAATCTGTTAAATCCCCTATGCTGTATGTAGTCTGCGGGTGAAATAACGTAATATCTGCTCTATAATATTAGATATAATTTCTCCTATGCGATATTGTGCACAGTCGAGCAAACAGTAAAAATGGATGTTCGAACTAGGTGCTACCATGCGCAGGGATTGTGTTTCCCGCCGAATTAGTCGGAAGGGTGAGCTAAGTACATGTAGTGCGCTTGGTCCAGTTGTTGCAGATAATTAAAACACTTTTTTTGTTTATATTTTGAACATGTTCAAGGAACTTTACATGAAACGCTGGCCTCTCTTTTTCTTCACATTCGGTGTATGCCTAGTTTTGCACGGAACGTCCAGTCCCGCAAGGTCATATGATCTAGGCAACAAGGTGAGGATTAACGGCTTTCTGTCCCAAGGCTATATCAAGAGCCAAGACAATAATTTTTTCGGCGAATCCAAGGATGGCTCCTTTCAGCTCAACGAATTCGGCCTGACCCTCAACGGGGAAATCACTGATAACCTACGCGTTGGACTGCAACTCCTCTCTCGGGATCTTGGGGCTGAAGGCAATAACAAGATCAATATCGATTGGGGCATGGCCGATTATCGCTGGCGCGATTGGTTGGGGGTTCGGATCGGTAAGGTTAAACTTCCCATCGGTCTGTATAATCAGGGGCGCGATTCGGATTTCCTACGCCCGATGGTTTTTTTGCCCCAAAGCATTTATGACGAAAATAAACGCAGTCTGGTGGTAGCCGCCACCGGTGCGAATATCTATGGAAATCTTTCTGTGGGGCAGGGCGGTGACCTCGAATATCAGGCATATTACGGTGAAGTAGATTTCCCCGAGGATTCAGGACAAGCCCAAGGCATGCGCGCCCTCGGAGCGAAGCAAGCTTCTAGAATGGGGAAAAGCATCGCTGCCTTTGAGGCAAGCAATCGTTACGTCTATGGCGGTTCGCTGATCTACTCTCCCCCCGTGGAGGGTCTTCGCCTGGGGATCTCTTATTTTAACGGCAAGAGCAAGTTCGATTTCAAATTGCTAGGTAGTGACGGATCTATTCAACGCGCCAAGGCCACGGGGAATAACCGGGATTTCATCGTTTATTCCGTAGAATACGCGCGGGAACGTTGGACGTTGGCTCTTGAATATATGGAGTCTACTGCGAATCGTGTGGTCTTTGAGCGTGACATCCCAGGTGGGCGCTCCCAAGGCGGTTATGCACAGATCTGTTATAGGGTAATAGATCCGGTGGCAGTTTACGCCCTGTATGATCTCTTTTACGCTAACAAAAAAGACCGCGACGGAAGTAAGTTGGTCGCGCGCGGGGAACCAGATTATCTTGGTTGGCGCAAGGATTTGGGAATGGGATTACGCTGGGACGTGAGCGACAACTGGGTGCTTAAGGCAGAGTGGCACAAAGTTGACGGCGCATCTCTACAATTGCCAATCTTTAATCCGGAAGGGGTCAAAAGGGACTGGCATTATTACGTCCTCAAGGCCTCTTACAACTTCTAGGGGGATTGAGATGGAAATCCTCCGCGGCATTTCGATCCTCTTTTTGCTGACTTTACCCATACTTTCCCTGGCCGGAGAGCCCACACTGGTGGTCCACAAGAGCAACCCGGTGACTAGCCTCAATTTAACCGAAGCACGAAATATATTTCTGGGCAAAAAAGTTTTTTGGAATAATGGTGACTCCATTGAGGTTTTTTTACAGGACAAGGGAGAAATCCATAAAACCTTCGCTCTGAAGACCTTGGGTAAATCTCCGCGTCAGTTGACTATGTACTGGAAGCGCGTACTCTTTTCGGGTGAAGGTATTCCCCCTCGGAAAGCCGCCAACGATCATGAAATGTTGGAGTTGGTTGCTGGTAATGCCAAAGCCATCGGTTATATCGATCATGAGTTCATCGACAATCGTATTAAAGCAGTTGCCATCATTCGAGAGGAATAAAGGGTTGAAGATCCTCGGGTCCGTTCGCCGTAAAATCTGGTTCTGCGTCAACGTTGCCTTGCTTGGGTTTCTGGTGGCGATTGGTTTTGCTCTGTATAGCAACCATCAACTCAAGGATCACCTTAGCCATATTCGCGACCTTGATTTTCATCTGGCGATGCGCTCAGCGGAGTTATTGTCCCTGTTCGAAACGCAGCAGGAGCTTTATAAAGAGAGTTTTATGTATGGACTCCCTGACTCGGTGCAGAGAGGCAATGACCTTGCCCCGCGTGTAATGACGATGATCGATACCATTGCCCATCTTTCACACGATAGCGACCGACTCCACGATAAACGCAACGACAATCTCATTCTAGTGAAGAATATTTATCAGGATTACGCGCGGGAGGCCGCGCAGGTTTATCCTCCACTTGCGCAAGGAGAGGACGCCAGCGAAAAAATAGTTGAACTCCAAAGTCTGGCGGCAAAGCAGCAGAATCTTAATAGCCAGTTCCGTTCTTTTGTGGAACATTACCGCAGTAGCTTCGATGACCATATCAGTTCGCTGATCCTGACGGCCGAACGCAGTAGTTATTGGCTGGGGGGCTTTTTCTTCGCACTCCTTATTTTGATTGCTTTTATTGTAAATATTGCCTCTACGAGGATGTTGATCGCGCCCTTAGCGTACATCAAGGAGGCGGTACGGGACTTCGGGCAGGGGCGGCGAAAATTCCCTAAACTCGAAACGATGAATCCCCAGGATGATATCGGCGAGCTTGGGCTAGCATTTCTCAATATGGCCAAAGAATTGGAGACCACCACGGTATCCAAGGCTTATGTAGATTCAATTTTATCCAACATGAATGACAGTTTGATTGTTACTTCCGATCGGTTTCTCATCCGTAGGATCAACCAAGCAACCGCAGAACTACTCGGCTATCAGGAAAATGAACTGTTGGGTCAGAATATAGCCCTTATTCTTAAGGGTTTTTCTGCGGGGGAATTGGCTCCTGACCTAGTCGATGATTCCAACCTGCTCCCCTGCATATGCAGTAATGTCGAAAAAACCTTGATCGCAAAAAACGGCCATGAAATCCCCGTATTGCTCTCCACTGGATTGCTTGAGAAGGGAGAAAATGCGACAGAAGGACTGGTTTATGTTGCCAAGGACATCACCGAGCGCAAGATTGCAGAACAAGAACTCGAGCAGTTAGCCCTGTACGATTTTCTTACCGGCTTACCCAACCGGCTGGTGTTTAATGATCGTCTGCGTCAATCTATACAACTCGCCCAGCGTGAGGGTTGGCAGTTTGGGTTGATGTTCATTGATCTAGATCGCTTCAAGACCATCAATGATACTCTGGGGCATGCCGCAGGCGACACCCTGCTCAAGACTCTTTCTCATCGCCTCGATAGCTGTGTGCGTGGCAACGATACCATAGCCCGTTTCGGTGGAGATGAATTTGCCGTGATCTTGGAAAATATCTCCACCCATCAGGACATTGCCGATACCGCCCGGCGGCTGCTGGCTGTTACCACCGAACCGGTAATCCACGAAGAACACGAAATTTTCATTTCGCTTAGCATCGGTATAGCCATCTATCCCTTGGACGCTGTTGATACCGAAGAACTTTTGGAGAATGCCGATATTGCCATGTATCAGGCCAAACAGGGCGGCGGCAGCGATTATCGGTTTTTTAGCGGTGAACCCGCTGAGATGAGTCCGTGAAACGCTAAAGGCGCTCGCCGCAACATCCAGTAGACATACCTCACACTTGCCATATTTGGCGCTCCTCCTCGTTGTTACAATATGCCGTTTTAGTACGCTTCGAATATTTATAGGCTGATGTCCCTGATAGCGTGATTGCGTCTCCATTTTTCTGCTGGCGCCAACGGATGGCAACGTTGGTAGTGGACATACCCTTTATTGATGGGTCGGTTGATGCTGTAGCGGATCATTTTCGCGTCTGTCACAGGGAACGATTATTTCACAGCTTGCTTTTGGGCAACTTATTGGTTATGTTCGCAAAAATTAAGATTGCCGCATCATATGGCGTTTAAGCTTAAGCATATGAGCATTGTTTCAACCCATTCCCAACCCTTCGTTCTCCCCAACTCACTTCTTCACCAAAACGAATATTCTGTCCAATTAACCCAGATCACCTCTTGTTTGTGCATGACTGATCGCAAAGAAAGACAACATGAATATCTTCAGACAATACTTCGGCCGGTTCCTGAGATCGCGTCGCAGCATCAGCTTATTTCGGCGCCGGGCTATCCTCGAGACGGTGTCACGAGGCAGTCGAGCTGATAAACTTTCAGACGCACTTAACCGGCGCTTGGTCGAACAGGCTCGCGGCGATATGCCTCCTCTACTAGAACAGTTGGGGACGTCGACGCAAGGACTTAGCGATATAGAGGCCGACGCGTTACGCGAACAGCACGGGCCCAACGAGGTTGAACACGAAAGACCTGTACAATGGTGGCGCCATCTTTGGCTGAGCTTCAACAACCCGTTCAATCTGTTGTTGACCCTTCTGGCGGTCGTATCGTATTTCACCAGCGACATACAGGCGGCTGTCGTAATCACCAGCATGGTGGTGTTGGCGACCTTGATACGCTTTGTGCAGGAGCGTCGCTCCAACCAGGCCGCGCTGGCGCTAAAAGAGCAGGTCAGCAACACAGCCAGCGTAAAAAGACGCATCGAAGATGCTGGAGTCGCTCCCGTTACCGGCGCTGGCAACCCGACTGCAGGTTCGGTCGAGATTCCGATCAAACAACTGGTCCCAGGAGACATCGTGATGCTGTCGGCGGGTGACATGATCCCAGCGGACTGTCGCATCATGACCGCGACTGACCTATTCCTCGGCCAGTCGGCCATGACTGGTGAGTCGCTGCCGGTAGAGAAGTTTCCTGCCGCTAGGTCCGAGTCTCAATCTGCGCTGGATATGGCCAATCTGGTGTTCATGGGGACCAACGTTATTTCAGGCACTGCCATTGCGGTCGTGCTGGCTACCGGCAACGATACCTATTTCGGAACATTGGCGCGGCGGGTTACGGATGTCAGCAGCGGAGCTGAGGCCAATGCGTTTCAGGTCGGCGTGAATAAGGTTAGTTGGCTGCTGATCCGCTTCGCTCTGATCATGGTGCCACTGGTGCTGTTTATCAATGGCTTCACCAAGGGCGACTGGACCGAAGCATTTTTGTTTGCTCTGTCGGTGGCTGTCGGGCTGACACCTGAGATGCTGCCGATGATCGTTACTTCTACCCTGGCTCGCGGCGCGGTGGTGCTATCGCGCCAGCAAGTGATCGTGAAACGCCTGGACGCGATTCAGAGCTTCGGCGCTATGGATCTGCTGTGTACCGACAAGACCGGTACGTTGACGCAGGACAAAATCGCGCTGGCGCGTCACACGGATGTTGCTGGCAACGAATCAGACGAGGTGTTGGGTTTCGCCTATCTTAATAGTTACTATCAGACTGGTTTGAAAAACCTGCTCGATCGCGCGGTGCTGGAGCATGTCGAACTGACCACCGAGCTGGGCGTTACCCTGAACTACAGGAAAATCGACGAGATCCCGTTTGATTTTGAGCGCCGTCGCATGTCGGTTGTAGTGTCCGAGCGCGAGCATCACCATGAGTTGATCTGCAAGGGAGCGGTGGAAGAGATGCTCGACGTCTGCACTCATGTGCAATACGATGGTCGGAGCTACCCCTTAGATGCCGAGGCACAGGAACGTTTACAGCTCGTCACTCGAGAGCTTAACGAAGATGGTTTGCGCGTGGTGGCGGTAGCTATGAAAGAGCTTCCGTCGGAGCAGACGGTGTATTCTAAAGCCGATGAGTCGGGTTTAACGCTGATCGGCTATATTGCTTTTCTTGACCCGCCTAAAGAATCGACTGCACCAGCACTGGAAGCACTGGCGGCTCACGGAGTCGAAGTCAAGGTACTTACAGGCGACAACGAGCTGGTTACGGCTGAGGTGTGTCGTCAAGTCGGACTGGAGTCCAAGGGGTTGTTGTTAGGCACGCAGATTGATGCTATGGACGATCAAACCCTGGCCGCCGCGGTCGAAAACCACACGATCTTTGCGAAGCTCTCGCCGCTGAATAAAGAGCGCATCGTACGCAGCCTGCGCGATAATGGTCACGTCGTTGGCTTTATGGGCGACGGCATCAACGATGCACCGGCACTACGTGCCGCGGATATCGGTATTTCGGTCGATGGCGGGGTGGACATTGCCAAGGAAGCGGCCGATATCATCCTGCTGGAGCGCAGCTTAATGGTGCTCGAAGAGGGCGTGATCGAAGGGCGGAAGACCTTCAGTAATATGCTGAAGTATATTCGGATGACGGCCAGCTCCAACTTTGGCAACGTGTTCTCGG
>Ga0265295_1001159_pt1 | contig 47871 bp, 34 predicted proteins | sample Munlansysbiofilm_FD_192503 | JGI IMG/M metagenome (GOLD analysis project Ga0265295, IMG submission 192503) | Leachate microbial communities from a municipal landfill in Southern Ontario, Canada - Methane capture system biofilm | ecosystem: Engineered > Solid waste > Landfill > Unclassified ...
CCAGCACCTGACAGGGATATTTACATCTGGAAAATCCTGCGCGAAGACTTCGAGCTTATCACCAGCGTGGAAGATTATCCCTTAGACAAAATTGCTGCAAAAGCCTGGCCCAATCCTGCTGACAATGTATTCCATATCAGCTTGGAAGGCTTTGAAGCCGGGCAGGATTTTCGTCTGCGCATCTACAATACAGCCGGCCAGAAGTACTTAGATAAGGCACTCACGGCAAGTGGAAACACCCTGCAATGCAGGATTGACGTGCTGCCCGCTGGTACTTATGTGTATGAAATAGCGGCTGACAAGCAGCACCTACTCTCCGGGAAATTTATAAAAAAGTAAAAAAATAACAACAAAAGAAAAGCCTAATGAAAACCATGAATACATTAAAAGCACTAACAGTAGTGTTGCTTCTAACAGTCTGGCAACCGCTCAGGGCGCAGGAAGCGCGTACAAATAGCAGTCAGAGTAATAATAAACAGGAAGAAATGGCTAATCCTGATAATCGAAGTTTAAAAGAAACCTATTGGATGCCTTCCATTGTTGGGAAAGGCATCTATTATAAAGGATATGTCGGGATCAATACTACAACTCCAGAGCGTGACTTAGATATTGTTGGAACTGCCCGGGTTAGTGCGCTGGAAATCAACGGTCAATACAGTCTTCCAACCACTAAAGCCACTGCCGGACATTATTTAAATGGACTTGGCGAGTGGACTCCCATGCCCATTAGCGGCGGCGGAGGTTTTTGGCAGGAATTGAAAACCGGTGATGGGATTTATTATAATGGTAGTCTTGTCGGAATTGGAACAGGGGTAGATATGCCACGATATCGGTTACACGTAAACGGCTCAGCTGGGGTGCAGTCCTTGGAAATAATAGGACAATATTCCTTGCCAGGAAAGGCAGGGACAACGCAGCAATTTTTAAGGGGAGATGGAATATGGGCTACCATTGAGGGCGGAGACTCATACTGGCAAGGAGGCGGTATCGGAACGGGTATATACTTTGATGGAGGCAGCGTAGGCATTGGTACCACAGGTCCAAATGCCAATGCATCTTTGCAGGTAGTTGGCAATGTAAACATTGGAAACAACCCACATACAGGGATATTAATTGGAGCAAATGCTTTTGTTGGAGGTGAAGAAAGCCAGGCCAGTGGTCAAAGTGCCTTTTCATACGGGAAGTTAAATCAAGCAAGCGGCCCTTTTTCAATTGCTCTCGGTCGCGAATCAAAAGCATTGGATCATGCTGCTATAGCTCTAGGCTATCATGCTGAAGCAAAAGTTGGTAATACTATTGCAATCGGAAAGTTTGTAGAATCTACTTCGAGTAGTGCAATAACCATCGGTAGTGGTACGGGTACTGGATCAAATATGCTTAGAAACAACTTTTCACATTCACTCATGATGGGTTTTTACAGCAATGTTCCCACCCTCTTCGTCAGTTCCTCCGCAGGCGCAGGCACCACAGGCAAAATCGGCATTGGCAATATGACCGACCCGCTGGACAAGTTACACATAAAAGCAGATACTAATGAAACTGCCACTATCAGGTTGGAGCCTACCGCCACTGTAGATTCTTTTCGTTTTGCACAGCTTTACCTTGGCAATCACCGTATTCGCGCTGGCAACAATGATGATATGGTTTTTACCACACCGGCAACCAACAGGCATTTCGTGTTTGAGAATGGGAATGTGGGGATAGGTGTCATTAATCCGAAAGCAAAACTTGAAGTTGCTGGCGACATCATGTTTACGGGGCAGTTGTTTACACCTGAAGGGCTTTACCAGCCCAGTTTATGGCAGGCGAATGGTAATGATGTTTTTTATGCAAAGGGCAGAGTGGGGGTTGGGATAGAAAAACCAGTTGCTACTTTACATGTTCACGAGGAAAATGAACCTGTTTTCACCCTTTCAAACAATCATGGCAGCCTGATTATGGCTATAGCGAATGCGCCATCCCCTACTTCACAAGCCGGTGATGTGGTGTTTAAGACAACCCATGATAACAACCATCACGGAATAGTTTTCAATATGAACGATAATTTCAATGATGGCAATAGTTATATTAAATTCAATGACAACCATAATCATAACACCCTCACAGTTTTTAATAATGGTACCGTTGGAATCAATACCTCGAACACTTTCGGGCATCAGCTTGCAGTGAATGGTAGTATAATAACGACTGAAGTTTTAATCAGGCATCCTTCAAACTGGTACGACCATGTATTTGATGATGATTATTCATTAATGAAACTTGATGAACTCGAAGTGTTTATAAGTAAAAATAGACATTTACCTGATATACCAAGTGAAAACAAGGTGAAAACAGAAGGAGTGCAGATGGGTGAAATGACCGGCTTATTGTTAAAAAAGATAGAAGAACTTACGCTATATACCATTGAGCAACAGAAATTAATCGAAAAGCAGCAAAAACTTATTGATGAGGTACTGCAGAAAATCCAGAAAGCTGATTCACCTTAAAAACCTCAAACTAAACAACAGAAATAAGAACAGTATAATATACGATTTAAGCTATGAAAATTACACATCTTATAATAACCATATTTCTGTCTTTTATTTGTACTGGGATATATAGCCAGGCAATAATAACATACGATGATAGTGGGAACAGAACCCAAAGGAAAACACTTTTTCTTGATAAGAGAACTGATTCTTTGAACTTACCCGAACAAGAAAATCTGTTGTTTAAATATGATAGTCTAACCTATCTTGACGAATTAGCCGGAGGGCTTAACTTTGAGCTATGGCCTAATCCGACTGGAGATGTTCTGAATATATCAACCAACAAGCCTGGTGAGGAAATCATACTTGAGCTTTATACTATGGAGGGTGAGCTTATTATTTCTAAAAATCTGATACAACAAACAGATCGTATAGATTTAAGTAAATTTTCTTCAGGCTCCTATTTTCTAAAATTACATTCAAAAGATGATGTGTCCGTCTGGAAAATCATTAAAAGATGATCTGGAGAATTTAATTCCACAGCTTACACTTAAATCTAAGCTGTACAAATTAAACGAAGCGATTCCAGACTTTTAGAATTTTGGAATTGCATAAAAGACCAACAATTTTCAAAACCATAACAAATGAAATCCATATTCAGTTTCAGCATAGCCCTCGGTATGATTTTCTTATATCAGTCGAATATATATGGGCAGGGAGAAAGGGTGATTTTAGGTAACACAATCACGTTAAATGAACCCCCACCTTCCTATTTTTTGAATTCAGATTTAACTTACAGGGCCTCAGATTTTATTAATCTTTTACCGGATTTTTCTGTTAAACCGGGTGAATCGTGTAATATTTTGATGGAAAGTGATCCCAAGATGGTTCTTTATGATGGCAGTGAATACCAAAATGGTGGTACACCCGATAACAACTATGGAGGACGAGTTGGAAAACTGGAAGATAATTTGGTTGTTACTCCTACTGGAGCACTTCAATACGAAGTTCCTTTCGACTTGCCTTCAGGTGTCAATGGATTAACGCCCGAGCTTAGTCTGGTATATAACAGTCAGGCTGGTGACGGTATTGTGGGGATGGGTTGGTCAATTAGTGGTTTGTCAAAGATAACGCGTACTCCCTATACCTATTATTTAAATCAATATTCGAATGCAGTAAGCTTTTCCAATCAGGATCAGCTCTATTACAATGGTAATTATTTAGTTAAGAATGCTGATGGTGATTATTATGCTGAGAATACAGACTTTAGCGTAATAAGACCGATTGACCCCACTAGCCTGAATGAAGGCTTTATTGTGTATAAAAGGGATGGTAAGGTGTATGAATATGGAGTTAGCGAGAACTCGAGGTTTTATCTTCAAAGCCTGAGTATCCCACTTGAATGGCATATAGAAAAAATTACCGATGCTTATGGCAATTATATCGAGTTTGAATATGCCAATGATAAGGCAGTGGGTAGTTTTCGTCCGGTAAAAATTCGATATACCGGTAACAGCTTGCAAAATGTCAATCCTTTTTACGAAATTCGATTTACCTATGCACAGGATGCAATGGTTTCAAGCAAAGGGAATGGGCAAGTAAAACAAATACCATACAGGACTGACACTCAGCGTAAATACTTTATTTCCGATAGAAGTAGTGAGGCCAAGTTTTATACGCAAATTACGCATCAATTGAGTTTTGTAGAGTTGGTTTATTTACCTACTGATGAAAAATTAGCGGACTATCAGATGTATTATGAACTCGAAGGTGAACTGCCTAAATTACACTTAAAAGCTATCTATCCTTCCTATTGGCAGGGCTACAATTGGGGAAAAAATCACGAAGAATCCGGATCTGACAAACAATTGAGTAACGGTTTAAATCCTATTAGGCTGGAATGGGAAAATAGCACATATACTATTGATCATCTAAAAAAGGATTTTGAATTTATAAATACTATTGGTGAAAATGTTCAAAAGACAGTTTTCCCAGTAAACATGAACGGAGAAGCCAATACTACCGATGTAGTGCAGGTGATGTGGGATAATGTTTATAATAAACATACCATCAATCTATTTAAGAACACATCACGGCTCTATGATAATGGGCAAATATTAGTACAGTTTGAATCGATGGAGCCGTTAGTTTTAGGCAGTAGCATTGAACCTCAGTTTTTCGCATCCGGAGATATAAATGGTGATGGAATAGAGGAAATAATTATGGTTTATAATATTGGGTTCAACATGTACGTTAATACCTATAGCGGCTATTCTTTGACAGTAACAAGTAAAAAACTTGGAACATTTAATCCGGACACCGATTACACATTTTTATTATCGGACTTTACTGGGAACGGATTGTCAGACCTTGTATGGGTTTCTAATGATTTTGGAGGCCTAGCAATGTTTTTCCTGACTTTAAGCCCTGATGCTCCATTCAGCTCCATGGTGCCATTAGATATAGATTTTAGTAGAGTAAAAGAGGTTTTACTTGGTGATTTTAGTGGCAATAAAAGAAATGAATTATTAGTTATGTACAAAAGCTATGATATTAATAAAACAAGTATCATTGGACTTACAGCGGATAATAACACTCCTTACAAAAGGACACCTTCCTTTAATTTTCACGAATTAATACCTCCTCAAAGTTCATACAGGTTTTTAACCGGCGATTTTAACGGGGATGCCAAAACTGATGTCTTGTTTATTAATTCCGGCAGTGTAAACAATTATCAATTTTATACTTCAACCGGAGATGATGTTTTTTCAGAGTTTATTACGACTGTAGATGAAAGTGTTATAAATGATGCGGGTATGGTATTAGATCCACCTCTTAGCAAACGTATTGTGGTTGATATAAATGGGGACGGATTTTCTGATATAGCTCATTTTTATTATCAAGACATAGATAACATTAGAAAACATTACCGTACAGATTATTTATTGAGATTAGATTATACTGAAGCCATGCAACCAGAATTAAAATTTCAACAACGTCAATTACTTGATGAGCTTGGACATGGTATAGCGATTGACGAATATGTTTTAAATACAGGCCTTGAACATTGGAGACATTTTGATTATGCAGTAGGTAATTTTACCGGTTATGGTGCAGGTCAAATACTTAGTGGAAGAATGAAATGGACAGGTGATATAGGTGGTGAGTACGATTTTGGAACAAGTATAACAGGGCCGGTTACCTATTCGATGAATCAGGCGGTTTCAAAAATTACAGATGGATACGGCTGGAAAAGGCAGATTGAGTATATCCCACAAACTGCCAAGATATTTATTGCCGATAAGGGTTCAAATATGGCTGCCCCTGATAGCCCAAAAGATATAAACTATCCAATAAGTATATTTAGAGCACCGGTAAATGTAGTTTCTAAACTAAATGCTGAAACCAGTGAGAATCAATTCATTACTAAATCGTACTACTATGGCATGGGGAAGTATCATAAACTGGGCAAAGGCTTTCTGGGGTTTGATCAGATCTATACCGATGATTTAGCTAATAATACCAAAATCATTGATATTTATTCGGTTAACGATCAATTTTATCAAGTTGAACTAAAGGAAAAACAATCTTACACACAATTGAATGGCTTTGCCAGAATGTATGAAAAAAAAGAGTTTAACTATGCTTATAGAAGCATACCTATTAACAACAACTTAATATATTTTCCGTATCTATCTTTTGAAAAAACAACTTTTTACGAGAAAAATGGTGGTTCATTTGATAAAGAAAAGACCGAAGATATTTTATATAAGAATCCGGATGAGTATGGAAATATAACCTTAATTACTCAACGATTTCTAAATAGCACCGGAGTCGAAGTCTCACGTATTGAGAAAAGTTTGCAGTATGATAATTTCGTTTCAGCAAACCGGAGGTTGCTTGGTTTGCTACAAGATGAGGTAACCACCTATAAAATGACCGGCGAGGAAGACGTCATCAGACGAACAAACTATACAAATAACAGCACTACCGGTTTCAGAGAGATTCAAATTATTGAGCCTACTGATGAAAAAGAACTCACTATTTCATATACTCCTGACGCTTTCGGGAATGTGGAGCAAGTGACACAAACAGCTAATGGTAATACACCGCGTATTAACACAATTGAATATTCAGCTGATGGGCGATTTCCGGAATTAGAAACAAATGCCGAAGGACATGTTGTTGTAAATCAATTTGACCCCATAACAGGCTTATTAATAGCAATTACTGATGAAAATAGCCTTAGCACCCAGTTTACTTATAATGCATTTAGAAAACTACTCATTACTACCAAACATGATGGCACGCAGATAAGAAATAATTATGGCTGGTTGCGGGGTAATGGTTCACCTAATCAACATCCTGACACACCTGAACATGGCGATCCGGTTTATTTTATTCGGACACGTGCCTCAGCCAGCCCCGAAGAAATAACTTTTTATGATCAACACAGCCGACCTGTAAGAAAAGTAGAACACGGTTTTAACAATAAGGCAATATATACTGATTTTAAGTACTTTAATATCGAAGGTAAAAACGGCTTGCTAAAATCGAAAACAGTTCCCTATTTTGCTGCCGATGGGCAAAGTGCTGCTTTTGAATCTACTTTTGATTATGATTTCAAGCGAAGGCAGTTAATAATGATGAATCCGGATGGCTCCAGTGAAACCATAGTATATTCACCAAATAAAGTATCAAAAACAAATTTTGATGGACAAGTACAGGTTAAAGAGTTTAATGCCATTGGTTATCTCGACAAAGTAACTGATAATAGCAATGCGTATGTTTCATTTAGCTATTATGCTGATGGAAAGGTAAGGGCCACCAAGATTAATGATCAACAGCTTACTGAAATCAGTTATACTTACGACACGCACAGGCGAAAAACAACCATGAGCGATCCGTCTTTAGGCTCAGTTGTTTATAACTTTGATGCCTTTGGTGATCTTAGGATGGAAAATACTAATGGAAAAAAAACATCCTTTGATTATGACCGACTGGGAAGGATGAGTAAACGCACGGTTGATGAAGGCATATCGATATGGTATTGGGATACCGAAGATAATGGCATTGGCAAACTCGGTTCCATAAACTACCAGCCTTTAAAAGCTCCATTCATAGGTTTTGATGAAGTGTTTACCTACGACGAAGATGGCCTGGTTTTAGCGCATACAGTAAGTGTTGATGGCCAACCTAAAGTGTTTAATTATACCTACGATGAATTAAACCGGCTCAAAACCAAAACCTGGCCAACGGGTTTCAAAACGATTAATTATTATGATGAGTTTAGCTTTCTGCGCTATATTACCGATGATAATGGCACAAGACTATGGGAAGTTGGCACGTATAACCAATGGCAAAATATTTCTCAGTTTAAAACCGGAAACCAAGTGCAGCATAATTACACCTACAGTGATATAAACGGTCGTTTGGAATCCATTAAGGCAGCTCACCAACAACATGGAACCTTGCAGGAGTTTGCCTATAATTGGAATCCGCTAACAGCTAACCTGGATGAAAGAACTGATGTGCTTAGGAATATTACCGAAACTTTTGGCTATGACAGCTTTAATCGCTTAACAGATATTACACAAAGTAATAATATAACAGGCTGGGCTACCTACAACCATTTAGGAAGAATCGAAAGCAAACATGATGCGGGCACATACCAGTATTTGCCGAACAGGCCTTATGCTGTTGATAACATAAACGGTTTGCATAGCGATTTTCCTGAAGATATACAAGATATCGAATATACTTCATTCAATAAGGTAAAATATATTTCTGAAGCTGACAACGAGCTTAACATGGCTTATGGGCCATACAGCCAACGCATATGGCAGCAAAATACCAATGCTGACAATAATAGTCGGCGGCAGAAATATTATTACACACCGGAATACGAGATTGAAACCAATGCCGAAAACCAGGAAATTCATCGCCATTACTTGCTTAGCCCAACCGGAGTTTTTGCTATCTTTACCGCCATGAATGATGACCAGCAAATGCATTACGTGCTAAAAGACCATCAAGGCAGCCTTATGGGCCTGACCGATGCCAATGGTATGCTGACCGAAAGCTACAGCTATGATGCTTTTGGTCGCAGGCGCAACGCCCAAAACTGGAGTTACGACAATATTACTACCAGCAACATCACCGACAGGGGCTATACCTTTCATGAGCATTTGGACGAGTTTGGTCTGATAAACATGAATGGCAGGGTTTACGACCCGCTTGTTGGCCAGATGCTTAGTCCCGATCCCTTTATCCAGCAGCCCGAATACAGCCAGAGCTACAACCGTTACGGTTATGTATTTAACAACCCCTTGCGCTTCACCGACCCGAGTGGGTATTTTGCCAGTGGCGATACCACCGGCACACAACAAGGCAATGCCGAAAGCATCTTCATCCGACAGGCCAGAGAAGATCAACAAAAAGAACGACTCTCCTACAATACAGACGAAAGCACTGATGGGCCGGGGGTGAGTCAGTTGCAGGTGGAGGGAGGAGTTGGACAAGATGGTGGAAGTGATAATGTCTTTAGTGATTGGTGGAATAGTCATTGGTCAGCAAAGGTTATTCCTGATGTTATATATTTAAATGTAGGAGCCGTTGTTTCTACTTCCATTGGTTATGGGTATAACTGGGGCTATGCATTGCAAATTAGAGGAAAAGAAGGTTTCGGTATACGACCTTTTGTAACATTTACAGCTAAATATGGGACACATGGCGCAATAGGGTTAAATCTTGGGTATTCATCGTATTCTGGAGACTCAAGGAATTTCTCATTTCATGACAGTTTTTATGGAGAGGGGACTATTGGATCTGAAGTTGATTATATTTTTGGTATTGGAGCTTCTCAAAGCCCATTAGACAATTATGGGGGAGTCTTAAGGTCATATGATCTGGGGATGGGATATGGTATAGGAGCATCGTATAATTTTTTCACAGGCACATCACCATATTAATTAACAGGTATTAAGACTTATTACTTTTCATAAATTATTTAAGTTAAATGGTAAAATCAGCATACTACTATTGGAAGGATCTACTAGACAAAACAATTCCAGAAAAAGTTCAAGGATATCTCTTTTTTATTGCATTTATTATTATTGTAATAGCATCTTATTTAACGATTTCTAAGGTAAGTACTCTAAACAAACAGTTTTATTCGGTAGCCTTTCATGATAGAATAAATAATATCTCACTCAAAGAAGATGGATTTCATTATGAAATTGGCGGAAATTGGTATCTAGTTAAACACAAAATTGTTAATTATATGAGTGTTGGTGATTCAATAATTAAAGAAGATAGTTCGTTTCATGTCGTTGTTAAAGATTCAAATCGTATAAAATGGAATAAAAGTGTTAATCGAAATGTAATCTTTAAAAGGGACTTACCTCCCGATAGCAGGAATTTGCAATCCGCACCGGTAGATAAATAACTTCTTTCCTTTAATTCCCGTGAGAAGTTTGGTGATATGCAACTTGCTGGCTCAACAGGAGTTTTTGCTATCTTTACCATCCAAAATGAAACAGAGCAGATGCATTATGTGTTAAAAGACCATCAGGGAAGCCTTACCGGCCTGGCCAATGCCAGCGGCCAACTTAGCGAGCGCTACAGCTATGATGCCTTTGGCCGCAGGCGCAATGCCCAAAACTGGAGTTACGACAATATTACTACCGGTAGCATCACCGACAGGGGCTATACCTTTCACGAGCATTTGGACGAATTCGGTCTAATAAACATGAACGGCAGGGTTTACGACCCGCTTGTTGGCCAGATGCTCAGCCCCGATCCCTTTATCCAGCAGCCCGAATACAGCCAGAGCTACAACCGCTATGGCTATGTATTTAACAACCCCTTGCGTTTCACCGACCCGAGTGGGTATTTTGCCAGCGGCGACACCACCGGTAAGCAACAAGGCAATGCCGAAAGCATCTTCATCCGCAAGGAGAGAGAAGACCAACAAAAAGAACGACTTTCCTACAATACCGACGAAAGCACTGATGGGCCAGGGGTGAATCAGTTGCAGGTGGAGGGGGAAAATGGTGGGAGTGATGAACTTCTTTATCCTGTAGATGCTAAATATCCAATTTCAAGTGGTTACACAGAAAACAATAGGACAATAGCTGAACTTAATCAAAGTCGCCCACATAGAGCAATTGATATTGCAACTCCCTTTGGTACAGCTATCATTAGTCCAGATGGTGGTACTATAACCGTTGCGAAAGAATTTAGTTATGGTAAGGCTATAATTATCAAACATGATTATACTTTTAATGGACAAGCTCTTTCGACGAGTTATTCGCATCTTTCTCAAATGCTAGTTAATGCAGGTGATCCTGTAATAAGGGGGCAAATTATAGGTTATACAGGAACGTATGGAACTGGACCACATTTACATTTTGTTGTAAGGTTAGATGATAAGAAAGTAAATCCAGTAATCGTATTTCCACTTTACAAATAAGAATATTTATAATTATGAGAAAAACATTAATTATAATAAGTTTTTTATTTTTGGTTTCTTGTTCGGGAATTGCTAATAAGAAGGATAATAATTCAGAAAGAAATTTTTCTGAGGTAGTTGAGAATTTCAATGAATTTATTAACAAATTTTACTCCGATACCTCTTTTCAAAAGAAAAGAATAATTACGCCATTAAAAGGTGAAAAAAAGTTTTGGGATGAGAAGAAAGACGTTATTTTAACTACTTATTGGGAAGAGAAGGAAATACCTACAATTACAACCTTTGAAAAAATTCATGAGAATATGGATAAAGCTATCCAAGATTTTGTCAAAGAAGAATCAAGGGTAATTGAGAAAATTTATATCCCAAACTCCGGTTTTTGTCTGAGTAGGATATTTGAGATGCGTAAAAATAAATGGTTTCTTGTAGGATATGATATTTCTGATGTGTAAAAAAAACACAAATGAGATGACCATAGTGATGATGAGAATATTGGCTCAACTGATGGGGTGTTGATGAACAAGGTGATAATTATTGTATGTAATAAGTTGCAACAAGTGTTGGAGCGTATGGGCCTGGCCGATGCCGATGGTTTGCTGACAGAAAGCTACAGCTATGATGCCTTTGGCCGCAGGCGCAACGCCCAAAACTGGAGTTACGACAATATTACTACCAGCAGCATCACCGACAGGGGCTATACCTTTCATGAGCATTTGGACGAGTTTGGTCTGATAAACATGAACGGCAGGGTTTACGACCCACTTGTTGGCCAGTTGCTCAGTCCCGATCCCTTTATCCAGCAGCCCGAAAACAGCCAGAGCTACAACCGCTACGGTTATGTATTTAACAACCCCTTGCGTTTCACCGACCCGAGCGGCTATTTTGCCAGCGGCGACACCACCGGCACACAACAAGGCAATGCCGAAAGCATCTTCATCCGCAAGGAAAGAGAAGACCAGCAAAAAGAACGACTTTCCTACAACACCGACGAAAGCACTGATGGGCCGGGGGTGAATCAGTTGCAGGTGGAGGGGGGAGCCGCTTCAGTTGTAGCTACTGATATAAGTCAAGCAGGTCTTGAGTTTATTTCAGCTCATGAAGGATATTCTTCAGTTATTTATTTGGATATCGCAGGGCTAGAAACGATTGGTTACGGTCATTTAATCAAACCCGGAGAAGACTTTAGTAGTGGCATTACAAGAGTACAAAGTTTAGCTTTATTCAAACAAGATGCTAAATTTGCTGTAGATGCAGTTAATAAATACACCACAGTTTCTTTAAATCAAAATCAGTTTGATGCATTAACTAGTTTTACATTTAATGTTGGTGCAGGAGCTTTAAGAAACTCAACGTTGTTACGTGAGATTAATGCAGGGAATATAGATGCAATCAAGAATTCTTTTATGATGTGGAATAAAGCAAATATAAATGGTGTTTTGACTCCTGTGAAAGGATTAACTAATAGACGAACTGCTGAATATAATCTATATAATGATGGAACATATTAAATCGATTAAAATGAAATTTATCACGACATTACTTGTAAGTATCCTTTTTGTGTTCCATTCATGTGAAGCTGAAAATAATGATTTTTTTGGTAAGTGGGTAATATATAAATATGTTGGAGGAAATATTTCTGCGCTAAGTGAGACAGATGCTAAAGCATATATAGATAGAGAGTTTGAGTTTCAGTCAAACTATGCGCTAATAAATAATATTAAATTTGACGACCCAAAATATGAATTTAGAACTGAGCAAGCTTTAGATTATTTGTTTTATAATTATAAAATTAATAAGAATCATATTGGAATTAATGATGATGAAGTTGAAATAGTAGAAGTCTCTAGTCCAACTAAAATTCATTATGAATTATTTGTGGTTGAAGATAAATTAATAATAAACATTGATGGCGTATTCTTTTTTTTAACAAGAAAAACAATAAAAGAGGAACAGATAGGACAGAAATTCATCTACTGCAGTAAAGGCTCTTTCAGAGGAACAGTTGATTTAACAGGAAAAGAAACGTCTATTAAAATACAATATAGTTTTTTTAGTTATCCTGATGAGCTGATAATTGAAGACCAATTGGGGAATATTTTGTTGCAAACACCTATGAAAAGTACATCTACAATTCAAGAAGCAATAATAGATCTTACAAATAATACGGATATAAATTCAATAATAATTTGCGTAAAGAATAAGAATAGCAATAAAATGTCTCGTTGGCGTTTTAGTATTGATATTGAATAATAGAAAAGCCCAAGAAGTCGGACTTTTTTTATCATTAAGCTTTTAAGTTAGTTTTTATGGTGAAAAATATGTTAAGCACTAGGCACATATCGATTTTACCGTCTAGTGTAATTTTTTATTTTTCTGTATCCTTTGCCCAACGGGCGTTTTTGCTATCTTTACCGCCATGAATGATGACCAACAAATGCATTACGTGCTAAAAGACCATCAAGGCAGCCTTATGGGTCTGTCCGATGCCGATGGTATGCTGACCGAAAGCTACAGCTATGATGCCTTTTCTTTTAAATCCGGATAAACCCGGGCGTTATGCACAGGAAAGTTCTATGGACTGGTTTTCATGTTAGTTTCACACAAAGTATTCAATCCTGCAGCAGCTCAAAGTTTCAGAAACTAATCCCCCTCATGTATTACAGCTTTCGGCTGGCTATCATACGCACCAAAGCCGCCGGTCCTTTATGCCATTCGCCTTCGTTAAGATGAGAGGTTGATTCTACCAATTCCTTAATATCGAGCTCTTTAAAGTCTTTTATCAATAGATTGGCATCATACAGCAAGGCCGCGTTTTTCGGGCCGCCCGAATTGTATTGAAGCTGTGATTTGTGAAAAGCCTCTATTAGAATTATTCCTCCGGGTTTCAGGCTTTTTATCAGATTTTGATGCACGATTTCGCGTTGATGCTCGGGAAAATGCACGAAAATCAGCGCGATGAAATCGTAAGTATCAGGAGTAAAACCAGTTTCCGACAACTCACTAATTGAATAATTAAACGAAACATTCAACTTATTAGCCAAAAGCAAAGCTTTCTCACGCCCTGATTCGCTGTAGTCGATGGCGTCAACGTCCCAGCCAAGTCGCGCCGCCCAACTGGCATTGCGGCCTTCGCCTTCGCCGGGCAAAAGCATCTTCCCGGGTTTCAAAGCAGCCAATGTTTGTCTGAAAAACACGTTAGGCTCTAACCCGTAGATGTATTCCTGTTGCGCGTAGCGTTCATTCCAACTTGACTTCATGTCCTCAAAAACAGTTACGAAAGCGTTTTGTTCAGTGCCGAATATTACAAGCCATTATCCAAGCATAATTGTTAAATTTGTGCCATAAAATATCATTTCAATACTTTAAAACATTTATTCCCAATGACGAAATCTAGAAATTACCTGATTCTGCTTATCATGCTAATCAGTTTGTTCCGCCTGCCCGTAAAAGCCGATGAGGGCATGTGGATCCCAATGTTTATTGAACGCCTGAATTATCAGGATATGAAAAAGATGGGTTTGCAACTCACGGCCGAAGAAATTTATTCTGTAAATAGTGGTAGCCTCAAGGATGCTATCGTGATTTTTGGTCGCGGCTGCACGGGCGAAATTATCTCTGATCAGGGACTTTTGATTACCAACCACCACTGTGGATACGGTTCAATCCAGTCCGTAAGTTCCGTAGAAAACGATCACCTTTCAGATGGTTTCTGGGCTGCATCTCATGAAGAGGAAATCCCGATCCCGGGTCTCACAGTCCAGTTTTTGATTCGTATGGACGATGTTACAGCTCGCATGCTCGAAGGCGTTGATGCTTCTATGAGCGAAAGCGATAGAAGTGCCAAACTCAACGAAAACCGCAAAGTCATCGTGGAAGAAGCTACTGCCGACAACCATTACAACGCTGTGGTAAAAGATTATTTTGAAGGCAATGAGTTTTATCTGCTTACTTATGAAACTTTCCGCGACATCCGCCTGGCGGGAACACCTCCGGAAGCCATTGGAAAATATGGTGCTGACACCGACAACTGGATGTGGCCACGCCATACCGGTGATTTCTCCATTTTCAGAGTTTATGCCGGTGCAGATAACAAACCTGCTGATTACAGCGCTGACAACAAACCGTTCAAGCCCCGCCATTCACTTCCTGTTTCTATCGCAGGCGTCGAAAAAGGTGATTTCTCTATGATTCTGGGAAATCCGGGAAGCACTGACCGCTACCTCACTTCTCATGGCGTTGATTTGGCCATCGAAGAAAGCAATCCTACCATTGTGAAAATCAGAGCAGAAAAACTGCGCATCATGCGCGAAGGTATGAATGCCAGCGAGAAAACAAGATTGCAATATGCTTCAAAATATGCCGGAACAGCCAACTATTGGAAGTATTTTATCGGCCAAACCAAAGGCTTGAAGAGCTTGAAAGTGGCTGACAAAAAACGTCGTCTTGAAGCAGATTTTAACCAATGGCTTGACAATAATCCTGCTATGGCAGAAAAATATGGTGAGAGTTTGCCCATTATTGAAGCCGCTTATGAAAAAATTGGTGAAGTGAATCTGGCACGCTGGTATATGACTGAAGCTGTGCTGCGCGGACCGGAAATTCTCAGCTATGCTAACCGTTTCAACAAACTTGTCGAATTGCTTGACGAGAAGGATCAGGACAAAGAAGCCATCCAAAAGCAGATAGAACAACTTAAAAAAGGCGTTGAAGAATACTTTAAAAATTATAATGCAGGCATCGATCAAAATATGCTGGCCAGTATGCTGGAAATGTATTATACCAATATCCCCGCCTCACAGCAGCCCGACGCTTTGAAAGATGTGTATAGAAATTACAAAGGTAATTTCGCTGCTTATGCCGCTGAGGTATTTAAAGAATCAAAATTCACCTCCGAGGCCAAAGTACGTAGTTTGCTCGACAAGCCTAAGTCAAAAACCATCACTAAAGACCCCGCTTATGCAATTGTACGCCCGTTTATTGATAGCAACAAAAGTATGATGGATAAAACAGCCACTGCTAACGAAAACCTCAACAAAGGAAATCGCCTGTTTATGGCCGCTCTGCGCGAAATGCAGCCGGATAAGAAATTCTACCCCAATGCTAACTTTAGTTTGCGCCTCACTTATGGCACAGTGGAAGATTATTATCCTGCCGATGCTATTCATTATGACTTCGTTACGACAACCAAAGGAATTTTGGAAAAAGAAGACCCAACGACCAGAGAATTTGTTGTTGCTGACCGACTTAAAGAAATTATCGTCAACAAAGAATATGGCCGCTATGGAAATGATGACGGCACGATGACTGTAAACTTCCTGACCACACACGATATTACCGGCGGCAACTCTGGAAGCCCTGTTATTGATGCGAAAGGCCGTTTGCTTGGTCTTGCCTTTGATGGAAACTGGGAAGCCATGAGTGGCGATATCGCTTTTGAACCAGAGCTGCAACGCACCATCAGTGTTGATATTCGTTACGTGCTTATGATCGTTGATAAATTCGCCGGCGCACAAAATCTGATTGATGAAATGGATATCGTATCAGATCGTCCGACGATGAAAACTGTAAAAACTGCAAAAAAAGAAGTAGAAGCTGTTATGGTTGAATAAGCTCTTTTTCTGAAATAAATAGTTGCCCGAACTACCATTTTGTTGTAGTTCGGGCTTTTTTTTATGACTGAAATATTTACCAAGCATTTAGCGTTATTCATGCACCAAAGAAAGAATATGCCACTGATTCTGCTACTCATTTTTATGTTATCAGCTCCTGCGAAAGCCCAAAACCCAGACTGGAGCGCCATCGAAAAGCGCTTTGAGAATGCGGATAAGATGAAGGACGTTAAAGCACTGGCATATTTTATAAATGGTAATTTTGACGGTGATCAACAACAAGCTGCTGCCCTATATTGGTGGCTTGGCAAGCATATTCGTTATGATGTAAATAGCGCACTTAGGCAACGCAGCATAAGTTATAAAAGCCAGCAACAAATTACCAATGAGACTTTTAGCAGCAGAAAAGGAGTTTGCGAAGGCTATGCCGGCATTATGGACAGTGTGTTTCGGCTGCTCCATATTCCATCCTATATTATTAGTGGATATACGCGGCAAGGCCAAACTATCAGTGCAGTTCCGCATGCATGGATTGTCGCTAAAATAAACGGCCAGTGGCGTTTTTTTGATCCCACCTGGGCTTCGGGCTTTTTGAATGGCAGGCGTTTTGAAGCCAACTTCAACCAAGATTTTTTCAGCCTTTCGCCCGATGAAATGCGTAAAACCCATATCCCTTATGATCCAATCTGGCAATTTAGTGCTGAACCTATTAGTCATCAGGAGTTTATCAGCAATAAAGTCAGCACAACGAAAAGCAGTCAAAACTTTACTTACGCAGATTCCATTCAGGCTTTTTTGAATTTGCAGCCAGATCAGCAACTTACTGCTGAATACAACCGGATCATGCGTAATTATTATCCGCACGAAGCACTGAAAAGTCGCCTGGATTTTTTGAGTAGTAACCTAAAAATTGCCCGTCACAACCAACAGGTGAATATGCTAAACATGGCGACAATGCAGTATAACGAAGCCGTGTTGGCGTTTAATAGTTATGTGAAATTGCAAGGTGAAAGCCCGGCCAGCAACCGCAAAGCCAAAGAAACACAATTACTGAAAGCTGCTAATGAAGTTGCGAAAAGCCAAAGCCTGCTCAAGCAAATTGATGATATTTCGGCGGAACTAAAGGGAATGGCAAGCCAGCTGCAAAAATCCGTCAGAGACTTGAAAAAGCAATTAGAAAAGGAAGGCGTGCTTTTTGAATAATGAGCTTGGGTTTATGTGGCTACCAATGATAAGCTTTCATAAGATGTTGATATTGAATCGTTAGGAGATTCCTCCCCGCGGTCGGAATGACATGACTATAGTGTGGACAAAGGGGAAAAAATAAGGGTCAGGCGCTTTGCGCCTGACCCTTATTTTTTCCCTTCCAACATTTACAGACCTGTCATTTCGACTGAAAAACCTTGTGCAGCAAGGTTTTGAGGGAGAAATCTCCTATTAGTGCCAAAAAACTATGATATAGGTGCATGAATTTGAAGTCAATACTTAAAAAATCGTGCCAACCTCAAGAGTGTAATCCATATTAGTTTGATATTTAGTGCCTTATTAGTTTTTCAACATACCCTAACCATAAGTTTTCGTGTGCCTGGGCAGTTCAACCGTAAAAGTGCTGCCTGCCTGTAGTTTGCTCTGTATCAAAAGCTGGCCTTGGTGGATTTTCACAAACTCCTGAATGATAAGTAGTCCCAAGCCTGTTCCGGTTTCGTTTGCCGTTCCGGGCTGGGAAGCTATGTTGTCGTTTCTACGTAATTTTTCAAGGTTTTCGTTGGTTATTCCCACACCTTTATCGGCAACAATAAGTAATATTTTATCAGCAGTTAACTGACTTTTTATATCTACATAAGCTTCTGAATAAGAGAACTTGATGGCATTACTAATCAGGTTTCGCAGAACGGCCTTTAGGATCTCCCTGTCAGCTTCAATATTAATTGAAGGATCGATGTCTTTGTTGAGGATAATCTTTTTTTCGCGGGCCTGATTTTCAAGTAAATTACACACCTCCTCTACCAGTTCGCTTAATGCAAATTGCTCCGGATTAAGCTTCATTAGTCCACGGTTCAACCTACTCCAGCTCAGTATATTATCAATTAGTACGTTGAGGTTTTTTGTGGATTCACGTAAAGTATCCAGCATTTCTGAACACTCGGCATCGCTGAGTGTGTCAAGATTTTCTGACATAAAAGTTATGAGGTGTGCGATACCTGAAAAAGGGCTTTTGAGATCGTGAGAGAGCATGGTGAAAAAGCGGTCTTTATCTTCATTACTCTTTTTTAATTCATTAATAAGAAGGCTCTTATGCAGGGCGAGTGCAATTTGATTGGCTGCTAAAATACCCCATTCAACTTCAGTGGCACTAAACTTATGATAACTGGTAAACCCAACCAAAATAGCACCTAATTTTTGTTCGCCAACAATCATGGGCAGGCCTAGCCCCGATTTGGTTTTAAAAATATTTGAAATGCCCTGACTGATATGCTCGGTGTCTTCTGTGTTTTGAATAACTAAAGCTTCGCCTTTTTCTAAAACGCTCTGCGTCAAGCTTATTTGGTCTGGCTCATACTTGTAATTTATATAAAAATCATACAGTTTGGCCGGAGCAGCCAGCGGAATGGCTTGTTGGCTGTTTTGGTCCCAGGCAGTGATATAGACCATGTCACATTGTAGCAATTCCTGCAGTTTTTCGCTTAGCTTTATCCAGCCATTTTTCTCGTCTTCCATTTGCAGTGCCAGTTGCGAAAGCTGATTTAGTCTGGAAGTTTTAAGCTCTTTGTCAGTAAGTAAATTTTGAGCCTGTTTTAGCTCGGTAACATTGAGACCGGAAGATAAAAGACCGCTTACTACCCCATTCTCATCAAAAAGCAGGTTATTTTTCCATAAAAAATAATGGGCTATGCCATCCTTTGTATATATTTTAGCCTCAATGGCTTCCTGAGGAACGCTATTTGTATCGAAGGTTTTTTTTAGAAAATTCTGAATAACTTCTCTTTCCATGCCTGATGGCAGCAGCACGCTCCAATCTTTCCCGATAATGTCTTCTTTTTCTTTTCCCGCCATCTGGCAGCCGGCCTGATTGATTATCCTTACAGTAAGATCGCGGTTAAAGCCGATAATGATGGAGCCTGCAATATCAAGGTATCTTCGTGCTTTGTTGCGTTCAGAAATAATTTCCTGCTCATTGTTTTGCTGCGCTGTAATATCGCGTGCGATACCCAATATCTGCCTGCTATTGTTAATGTTTATGGGGTAGGTGCTCAGCTCGATAATTTGCTTTAAACCAGTGTCTTTGTCCAGCACAATGTGTTGATTCAAACATTGTTTTCCGATTGCATTTTGAGCGAGAATGCTTGCTGCTTTTGGCACTTCGCTGAGCGGCAGTTGCTTCAATTGCAACAAGCTTTTGCCAAGTATTTTATGTTTCGAAATCCCGATTAACTGCTCTGAAGCCTTGTTGGCATCTAATAAAACCCCCTTCATATTGGTTATAAAATGAGCCTCTGGCGTTTCTTGAAAGAGTAAATTTACGCGATCTTCGTATTCGCGTAGGCTTGCTTTGGTAGCTGAATGCTCGCTGATGTCTTGCACAAAAACTAATATCATACGATTTCCATCCGATTTAAAAAAGCTCAGACCATGAAGAAGCACTTGCACAGGATATCCATTTTTGTGGATATCGGCTTTTTCGTAGGGGCCAAAGCGCCCGGCAATATAAAACGCTTCAGATTGGATTCTGTCAAGATGGTGATAGCGTTTTGGCGTGATATCGAAATAGGTATATTGTTGTAGCTCTGGCTTTGTGTAGCCTAATATTTGTATGAGTGTCGCGTTGCAATCGGTAAAATGCTTCGTCTCAGTATCAACCAGGGCAATACCTAAGGGAGATTCTCTGAAAAGCTTACTCAGGAGAATTTCCGAATCTTTTGCCGAAAGCCTAAACTGCTCATTGAAAAGCTCATAATCATTTTGTTGTGTTGAGTTGTTTGAGCTTACAATGGTAGGTTTCACTTCGGGCTGTAGCAAAAAAAGACTTTGCTGCTGTTCGTTGCCATCAGTCACCCTGCAATTCCAGTTCACTTGCCGAACTGTGTTGTTTATCAGGGTTTCGAACAGCCTTTGGTTTTCCTGATTTATCCAGTCGGCAAAATCAGTTTCGTTTGCAAGCTGCGGAATAAGTGTTGAAATAGGCTGGCCTTCGACCTCGTTAAAAATGAATGTCGCGCTATTGTTGGCAAAAGTTATTTGGCCGTTTTTCTCGCATATAAGGAGCGGTTCGGGCAATGACCAAAGTAGCTTTTTCCAGTCTATTTCATTCTCCTTCATCACAATAATTATTTGATATAGCCTGGCATCCAGCGGTTTATAAACACGAAAAGTTCAGCTGGTTTAAAGGGTTTGGTAATGTAATCATCGCATCCGGCACTCAGGCACATATGTCTGTCGTCGTTAGCGGCATAAGCAGTTACTGCAATTATTTTTATATCAGGACGCATTGCTTTGATTTGGCGTGTTGCTTCAAGGCCGTCCATAACGGGCATTTTTATATCCATCAAAATCAAAACAATAGATGGATTTTCTTTGACGAGATTTATAGCTTCGGTACCGTTGCGTGCATAAAGCACGTTAAATGGCTTGGCCTTGAAAATTCGTTTGGTATAAAGCACGTTTAAATCTTCGTCTTCTGCCACTAATATTGTTGGCCAGTCATTATTTTGTTCTGGAATTGTCTGCATCTCTATCGGTTTTTTGATTTCTATTTCCATCGCTGATTTAATGGGAATATGTATATAAATTTCTGTTCCTTCGTTAATTTTTGAGTTGATATTGATTTTTCCATTCAGCAGATGCACAAGTCCTTTAACGATAGTGAGGCCCAGGCCGGCACCTTCCTGATCGCGGGTACTCGAAAAATCTTCTTGTATAAATGCTTTGTATATGTGCGGAAGAGCTTCCTTTTTAATGCCTTTTCCGCTGTCGCGCACCAGGAGTATGAATTCGTTTTCCGTCATTTCAAAGCTAATTTCAACAAAGCCTTTTTGAGTATATTTTATAGCGTTCGAAACCAGTTCATTCGCGATTTTAAACAGATATCCCCGATCACTATCAAAGAATAATTGCTTGTGTGCATCAGGAATATTGAGTTTTAACTCCAGCTTTTTGACATTGGCAAGCGGCATTTGTTTTTTGTAAACATCTTCGAGCAAGCTTGGAATATGAATGTTTTCGATATTGAAGGGCATATTGCCAGACATCAGTAGCGAAACATCCATGATATCGCTAAAGGTATCCGTTAGCCTGTCAACGCTTGTTCCGAGGGCATCAATATAATCGTAGCGGTCTTCGTGTGAAATGTCGTCATCCAGTAGTAGTTGCGAAAAGCCCACTATCCCGTTGAGTGGTGTGCGGATCTCGTGTGAGATATTATTCAGAAAAGCCGTTTTTAGCTTGTCGCTGGCTTCTGCCTTACTTCTTTCGCGATCCAGCTCGGTATTTTTTTTCAGGATTTCCTCGTTCTGGTTTTTTAGCTGTTCGTTAAGTTTGCTCAGCTGCCTGTTCTGGTTTTCCAGCTTTTGCTGGTTTTGTTTCAGTAATGAACCTGTTCTTTTTTTAATTTTCAGATTGGTCAATAGCTCTACGAAAATCCGCAATAGCGACAGCTCGCTGTCTGTAAATATTTTGTGTTTTTTCACGGAGTCAAATCCGATAAAACCAAGGCAACTACCTTCTTCAATAAGTGGAATGGTGACGAGTGATTTTATGCCCTGGGGTTCAAGTATTTTATACAGTGAGCCTTCGCGATCAATTTTGTTAATATCTTCAACCAGGGTTATATTGCCTTGTAGATGCGCACTCACCCAGTCTGGAAATAGTTCGGTGGGTACGGTTTTGAGGTTGTTAATTTCTGGAACTGTACCTGGTGAGCACCATTCGTAAGTGTTGACCATGGTGCTTTCTTCCCAGTTGTAATCAAAAATATATACCCGATCCACGCCGGCAAAACTACCAATTGTAGTTATTGCTTCATTGATTGCTTCATCAATTTTCAGCAAAGGAAGGTTGATAAAACGTGTGGCGAGATGTGTGAGTGTTTGCAGCAGCTTACTATTTTGTAACAAGCTGATCTCAAGTTGTTTGATATTTGTTGTTTCACGAAATGTAATTAAAACTGCTTCTGGATTCATCAGTGATATCCGCACTTCATAAGCCAGAATTTCAGCTTTGTAAGGCATTTGAAACTCAATGACTTGTGTGTTTTCTGTGCTGAAGGTTTTTGTGATGGCATGTTCAATAAGACTTTGAATATTATCGGGCAAAAATCCACTTAACGACGAGCCTTTTTCTGGTAATTCATCCAAAAACCGTAGCGTTCGCTGTTCAAAAACATCTTGTAAAATACCTTTTTCGTTGGTCACAAAAATAAAATCGGGCATTGCTTTGATTACAGCTTGCAAACTTGCAGTGGTTTTTTTGAGTTCCTGCGCCGAGTTCTGCTGAACGGTTATATCGCGGTTAATGATCCCGAACATATAATTCCCGGCCAGCTCAACAGGAAAAAGCAAGGTTTGTAAAATACGTTTTTCACCGGTTTTTGTTTCAATTTCACGTTCACCACGCTTATGAATCCATTCTTTATCTTTTTGCTCCAGCAAGTTGATGATGCGCTCGCGTAAAATGTGTATTCCTTCTTGCGATTCCTTCCTAAGATATTTGGGGCCAAGTATATACATTATATCCCAAACATACTTACCAAGTATTTCGCTGGCTTTGTAACCGGTTATTTTTTCTTCGCCATTATTCCATACGGATATTTTCCCCTTTTCATCAAAAAGGATGATACCTTCATCGCTTTGCTCTACCACAGCCCGAAAGCGCGCTTCGCTCTCGCGTAAATCTTGTTCTATTTTTTGTGTTGCCGTGATGTTTCGGGCCAATAAAACAAATATTGGCTGGAGCGATGCTGGTTCGTAGCTTATTGAAACCTCATACCAATTGGGTTTCCCATTTTGTTCCAGGCTGTTGATTTTACAGCTCGCCTTGCCCTTTTGTTTCGCCTCTTTCAGACTGCTATAAATGGTATCGTAAATCCCCGGCACTAAGATATCGCTGATTTTTTTGCCCAGAAAACTATCTGGCGAAATAGAAAACTCGTCAACAGATGCTGTATAATAATCAATCAGGTGATGATTGGTGTCAACAACAAAAAGTAGATCAGGAATAGCCTTTAAAATAGCGTCTTTTTCTATTAGCGACATGTCATTTGCGATGTCGTAAGTGTGTGGATGCCATTCCTGAAGTAGGTATAAACCAGGGGTTTCTTCAATATCAAGTGGTGTCTTGAGTAGGAAAAAATACTTACTGTTTTTTTCTTTATATATCGGGATTTTACATTGAAGCAGCTCTGATTCTTGGGGTTTCAAGGGAGAAAAATACCGACATAGACTTTCATCTGCCTTTTGTAGAAAACCTTCCAGCACGTAATCCTCATCTGTTGCTTTCGCGTTGGTTAACAAGCTTTCTGCACGTGGATTGGCATAATACACTTTATTGTTTTGATCAACAATAAAAATGAAGTGTTGAAGGTGATCAAAAAACTTTTTCCAGAGTATCGGATATTTTTTCATGCTTCCTTGTTTCGTTTAAAAGATCGATGCTGTTTTATATGCTCTACCGATATGTGTATAATGCTTAATAACAAGCTTTTAGAATAAAATCACGCGGTATCGAGGATAGTAAAATTAAACAAAATATGGATTTACAATCTCGCAATTGTTTTTTATTCAAACGTACTCGTTGTTGTCGCTGTAAAGTTACTTATTTTAGGATAGATAGCAATAGTGCTTTTCTATGAAATATAGAGAAAGAGGTAGTATATGCGATAAATCATACGATGATTTGCGTCAGAAATGAGGAAAAACAGTTGAGAAAAAATAGAGGCCGGTTAAATCATCTATTTTAGTCAATAGCCAGATCACCTGTTAATTGCATCAGGCTTATTTCGCTTATTTTTACCTGAAATCGTGCAAGCAAAAGCCGGCTTTCTGCTGCCACAAAATTGCGTTGTGACTCTCTGAATTCAATTCCTGACATATCGCCAAGCTGGTATCGTTCTGCGGCAATGCTCAAGTTTTCGCGTGCTGCAAGTACGTTTTGCGATTCCATGCGAAGCAGCTGAAGGCTGTTAGTATAAGCCTCATACTGCTGATAGAGTTCTGTTTTCATGCCGTTTTCGAGCGATTCGATGCGCAACTGGCTGCTTTCAACTAAGATTTTGGCGTTTTGTTTTTCGCGCCGGGTGTTGAAGCCGTTAAACAGATTCATCCGTGCACTCACACCATAGGTTAAACCGTTGGTGCGGCTCGTTTTTAAGAAACCAGCTTCGGAGCTTTGGTCGTTAAAGTTGTAGCCCAGGTTGAAGTCGAGCTCTGGTGATTGGCGTCCTCTGATTTCTTTTAAGCTGAGTTGCGCCAGCTTTTCATCCTGTGCACTTAACCTTAGCGCGGTATTATTTTCGAGCATTTTATGCATCAGCACTTCTTTTGCCAGATTAGACTTTACGGCAAAGCTGTCAGCTACTTTGAAAGCCTCACCGGGATCGCGGCCCAGCAGGTTGTTGATTACGGTTTTAAGCTGTGCAACCCGGTCGTTCAGGTTGAGCAACATAGCACTGTCAGTATTTCTATCTACTTCGGCCTGAAGTAGTTCTAGCCGTGATCCGGCGCCAATGTCAAGCATTTGGCCAGTTAGTAAAACACGTTCGTTATCTATTTCTAAGGTTCTTTTTACAACTTTAACTTGTTCGTTAATTTGTACTAAGCTGTAATAATTTGATAAGATGTCGAAAACATTACGCTCTACCGTGAGCAGGAGTTCCAGCTCGGATTGTTGCTGAAGCGTATTAAGTATTTCGTATCGCCTGAACATTTGCATACCGTCAAACAAAGTCCAGTTGAGTTGTGCTGCTGCTGCAAAAACATCAGAGCGAGCTCCTTTGCGGTCGTTGAGCTGGCCGGTCAAAAATTCTTGTTTTGAATCGTTTACGCTGTAGCTTTGGCCAGCCGATAACGAAACATCTGGCAAAAAACCGGCATTGCCAAGGCTGTTATTGTTTTCAGCGATGGCTAGGTCTTTTTTCACCAGCCTGATATCGTAATTGTTTTCGAGGCCAATTCGCACCGCTTCTGCCTCTGAAAGCAGCGGCTGCGCAGTGATTAATATGGGAAACAAAAACAAAAATAAACTGATAAAGGGTGCTATTTTCATTGCATTATTCTTTTTAAAAAGCTTTCCAAATAAAGGCCTAAATGGGTTGAGTTTGGTCGGCATTTTCTGTGTTGTCTAATAATTCGCCAACATTTGAAACATTTTTTTCGCGTTCCGAGATATAGGCATACATGGCCGGAATCACGAACAGGGTAAGCAATGTGGCGAAAGTTAGTCCACCAATAATGGCTGTTCCCATAGCAACGCGGCTTTCGGAGCCTGCACCAAGTGCCAATGCGATAGGAACTGCACCTAAGATGGTTGATAAACTCGTCATCAGGATAGGCCTGAAACGTGCTACAGCCGCCGAATGTATGGCTTCGAGCCTGCCCAGGCCCTGCGATTTGCGCTGGTTGGCAAACTCAACAATCAAAATACCGTTTTTAGATACCAGCCCGATGAGCATAATGATACCGATTTGACTGAAAATATTAAGGGTTTTGTCAAAGTACCAGAGTGTAAGTACAGCTCCGGCCAGGGCCAGAGGAACTGTAAACATAATAATCAATGGATCTCTAAAGCTTTCAAACTGCGCTGAAAGCACCAGATAAATGAGTATTAAAGCCAGTAAAAACGCAAAAACCAGGCTGGAGCTGCTCTCTTCAAAATCTTTGGAGGCTCCTGCCAGAGAGGTGCTAAACGTGTCGTCGAGTACTTCGGCAGCTATGCGATCCATCTCGACAATGCCATCGCCAATTGTTTTTCCTGTAGTCGGGTTGGCAGATACGGTAGCTGCAACATAGCGGTTGTAACGGTATAGCTGTGGCGGGTTTGTTTCTTCTGTAACATCTATCAGGTTTGAAAGCTGAATCATATCGCCCAGGTTATTTTTCACGTAAAGCGTGCTCAAATCCATGGGTTCATTGCGATAAGCACGGGAGAGCTGTCCAACTACTTCATACTGTTTTCCGTTCATGATAAAGTAGCCGAAGCGGTTGCCGCTTAATGCAAACTGCATGGTTTGTACAATATCGAGTGCCGAAACACCAAGCATGCGTGCCTTTTCCCGATTTATTGAAACCTGTAGCTCCGGTTTATTAAATTTAAGGTTCAAATCAGCAAACTGGAACACATCACTTTCATTCACCTTTTGCATAAATTCGGGCAGTATTTCACGAAGTTTTTCGATACTGGAAGTTTGGATTACATATTGCACCGGCAAGCCGCCCCTTTGTGTTCCTATCGACTGATCCTGAATAACAAAGCTTCGTGCACTTGTTATTTTTCCCAAACCCTGCGTAATAACGTCAGCAATTTCCTGCTGTGAGCGATCACGCTTGTCGGGATCAACAAGGCCAACACGTCCAAACGCAGAGTTTACAGAACTGCTGGCACCGAAGCCCGGCGATGTCACCGAGATAAGCGAGTAGGTTTCGGGCACTTCTTCCTGAATGAAATCAATCATGTTTTTCACATAATCTTCCATATATTCAAAAGTGCTTCCTTCGGGTGCGGTAGCCATAATCCGCACCGACGAACGGTCTTCGAGAGGAGCAAGCTCGGAAGGCAGGTTGCTGCCAATAAAATAGATAAGTAGGCCGGAAACGCCAATTACAACAAAAGCCAGCCACTTCAGCCGTAAAAATGCAGCCAGAAGGTTTGAGTAACCCTTTGTCAAGCCGTTGAAAAATGGCTCAGTAGCCTCGTATAGCCAGTTTTGTTTCTCCCGTTTTTTTAAGATTCGTGTGGCGAGCATTGGCGTTAACGTGAGTGCAACAAAGGAGCTGATAACAACTGCTCCGGCCAGCACAACTCCAAACTCACGGAACAGACGTCCGGTAAGACCTTGCAGGAAAATTACCGGCAAAAATACCGTGGCCAAAGCAACAGTGGTAGCGATAATTGCGAAGAATATCTCTGCCGACCCTTCAATTCCTGCCTGAAGTGGCGCGATGCCTTTCTCGATTTTACTGTAGATATTTTCGATCACCACGATGGCATCATCAACCACCAATCCGATCGCCAGCACCAAACCCAACATGGTAAGCACGTTGATGGAAAAATTAGCAACGTACATGATAAAGAAGGATCCAACCAATGAAATCGGGATCACGATAACCGGGATTATCGTGGTACGCCAGTCGCGCAAAAAGAAAAAGATAACCAATACCACCAGCACGAATGCCATATAAATGGTTTGTTCCACTTCACTGATGGAGTCGCGGATGAAGTCGGTATTGTCGAAGCCTATGCCCAGCTCAATATCATCGGGCAAATCTTTTTGAATCTTTTCCAACCTACGGTAAAACTCATCAACGATTTCGACATGATTCGATCCCGGCTGCGGGATAATTACGTTGCCCACCATGGGTTCGCCATCGCGTCGCAAAATTGTACGCTCGTTTAAAGGCGCCAATTCGGCAAAACCAATATCTTTAAACCTGACTAATCCATATTCGCCTTCTTTGATTATCAGGTTGTTGAACTCGTCTGGTGTTTCAAGGCGCGAAAGCGTGCGCACGGTCAGCTCGATTGTGTTTCCTTCAATACGTCCCGAGGGCAGTTCCAGGTTTTCGCGCAAGAGTGCATTGCGTATATCTATGGGACTCAGGTCAAAAGCTGCCAAACGAATCGGATCCATCCACAGCCTCATCGAGTATTCTTGTGCGCCCCAGATTGATATTGAACTAACGCCCGGTATCGTTTGCAGGCTTTCTTTAAAAGTTCGTTCTGCAATCTCCGTAAGTTCCAGCAGCGTCCGTTGCTCACTCTTGATATTTAAAAAGATGATAGGCGAGGCATCGGCGTCGGCTTTGGAAACGATTGGAGGATCGGCATCTGGTGGCAAATTCCTAAGGGCTCGCGAAACCCTGTCTCGCACGTCGTTGGCGGCAGCTTCCAGGTCAACCGATAGGTCAAACTCGACAGTGATTGTACTTCTGCCATCGCGGCTCACAGAGGTAAGCGTACGGATTCCGTCAATACCATTGATAGATTCTTCAAGTGGTTCGGTAATTTGCGATTCGATAACGTCAGCATTAGCACCTACATAATTAGCACTTACTGTAATAATTGGTGGGTCAACGCTTGGATATTCGCGCACACCCAATGAAACCAAGCCTATCAACCCAAAAAGTATGATTAGGATAGACATCACCGTCGCGAGAACCGGCCTTTGGATACTTATTGATGAAAGACTCATAATTTAATGCATTTCTGAAATTTTAACTTCCATTCCGGGTCTGAGTTGCAACAAACCGGAAGTGAGCACCGTGTCTCCCGGACTTAACCCCGAGGTTATTTCTACTGCGGCTACCGTTCGTAGTCCGGTTTCAACAAGTTGAGGCATTGCTTTGCCGTTGCGGTACACATACACTTTATTGGTACCCATTTCAAGTATAAGTGCCTCGGAAGCGACTTGCATCGTTTCGTTTTTACTTGTCAGCGGAATAGTCACGCGTGCATAGGAGCCGGGCATCACCTGCTGTTTTTCGTTGGCATAAAGCGCTCTCACAGGCAATGAGCGTGTGCGCTGGTCGATAAGTGGCTCCATTGCATACACCTTGGCTTCGAATTGGTCACTTTGGTTTTCAACCGAAAAAACTATCGGAGTCCCGCGTTCCACGAAGGGTGTATAACGTTCAGGCACACTAAATTCTACTTTTACTGGTTGAAGTTTTACCAATGAAACCAGCTGCATTCCTGGTGAAGCATAGCTGCCTTCGCTCACCTGGCGAAGCCCCAGCTGACCATCGAAAGGTGCTTTGAGCAGGGTTTTGTCGAGTTGTGCTTGCAGCAAAGCGGCCTCGGCCTGCAAGGTGCTTAACTCGGTAAGCACCTGATCATAATATTGCTGGCTGATACCTTGTTTCTCAAGGAGAGTTTGTTGGCGCTCCTCGCGCTGCTTGGCTAAGTCGAGCTGGTAACGGTTTCTGTTAATTTGGGCTTGAAGGTCGGCATTGTTAATGGTAACAAGCAAGTCTCCTTTTTTGACGAAATTACCCTCTACAAAATGAATTTTTTCTATCCTGCCAGCAATTTCTGCCGCGAGCATCACTTGTTCATCCGCTATTATTGTGCCACCGGCAATAAGCTTGTCGGTGAGCGGTGCGAGTTTCATTACGGTGGCTCTCACTAGCAAAACCTTGCTGAAGTCAGACTTTTGGCGAAGGGGATTTTTTGCTTCACTCTTGTCAAAAAGTCCGCCATAAAACATCAAACCTATCAAAACAAAAACGATAAGCGTAATGCTGACCAGCTTCACTATATTTTTTTTACTTTTCATAATACTTTGTTTGAAATAACCAGCTAATAAAGAGAAAAGTTCAATTGGAAAATAAATTTTTCCTAACAGGCTGCAAAAGTAATAGATTGATTTAGAAGAGAACTGTTAAAATAAGAATTCGGCCACTTTTTAGTATGAAAAAAGGCAAGAAGGGAAGTGCTTTAGGATTCAGCGTTTAAAGAAAAAACAGCAGACTAAGCGCCATCACGGCCATACCAGCTATCAATCCATAGATAGAATAATGGTGTTCGCCATATTCTTCGGCAGCTGGAAGCAGTTCGTCTAAGGAAATAAAAACCATTATTCCGGCCACAATGGCAAACAACAAGCCAAACATCACAGGACTCAAAAATGGCATCAAAACCAAATAGCCCACCAAAGCACCCACCGGCTCGGCTAGCCCACTGGCAAACGAAAGCCAAAAGGCGCGTTTACGACTGCCTGTAGCATAATAAACGGGGACTGAAACCGCAATTCCTTCGGGAATATTATGGATGGCAACGGCAACGGCGATGGCAATACCGAGATTGGGATCGGACAAGGCAGCGATAAAAGTGGCCAGGCCTTCGGGGAAATTATGAATAGCGATGGCAAGTGCGGTCATTAAACCCATGCGTGCCAGCTTTTTGCGTTTGTGATCAACGTGATCCATGTCTTCCACACGCTTCATCTCGTGCGGGTTTTCAAGGCTTGGAATGAGCTTGTCGATAATCGCTATCAATAATATCCCGCCAAAAAACGCCAAAACAGTAACCCAGCTTCCTTGCTTAATGCCATAAGCATCAATAAGTTCAACGCGTGCTTTAGGTAAGATTTCAACAAATGAAACATAAATCATTACGCCAGCTGAAAACCCTAATGCCACAGACAAAAAGCGGGTGTTTGTGCGCTTAGCAAGTAAGGCTATAGCACTGCCAATGCCAGTAGAAAGCCCGGCAAATAGAGTGAGTGAAAAAGCTATTATTATATTTTCTGTGGAAACCATAAACCCAAAAAAATCAATTTAGTATGTGCTGAGCCAAAAAGTCGTGTGTTATTTTGTGTCTAGGGAAGTTTTATCAACAGTTTTAGTTTTCTGCTTTGCATAATCCAGGCGGGTAGCTATTTTTTGTTTTTCACGTTCTATCACAAGTGTTGCAATATCATCAGCTCTTAGGTTGTCATTAGGAAGCTGAAGTGCCTTGTTAAAGCGATTTTCAGAAACATCATGACGATACATAAGTGCTGCTAATTGCTCGAAATCGTGCTGAAGCAAATCTAATATATGAAGCTTGATGCGCGCATGCAACTCTTTGTAGCTAAGCGATTCAAGTTTTGAAATCTGAGACGGATTTACGGGTTCTAGTGCTGCCATAGACAGTTGGGTTTTTAAAAGTCAATATTAGTTTGGATTAGTTGGGTGCCTGAATTGAGCTCGTAGCCTATCAAGTTGCCGTAACCAGGGCGATTTTCCATATAAACGCCATTATCCAGGTCAATAAATTTATAGGTTTTGGATTGCATTACGTGGTTCATAAACTCCAAATCGACAGGAACGTGGCCGTGTACTACTTTCTTATTCCGTATTTTTTCAGGAATCACACTAAACTCTCTGGTCCACAGCATGGCCTCCTGGTCAGAAAGCGGATCATCGATTTTAAAATTGAAGCCGGCATGCACCAAAATAAAATTATCCAGTTCGATATAATACTTCATTTTTCGCATCCACTCAATATATTTTTCCGGGATTTCGCCGGCAAATTTTACACCAAAACTTTCCAGTGTTTCTTTGCCACCGTGAATTTCCCAGATCGACTGTGTCTTTTTTTTACGTTTTAGGCCAAAAAAAGACTTGCCGGCGCGGTCTTCGTCCCAGGCCTTGATGCAATAATCTTCGTGATTGCCTTTGAGAAAGTGAAGCTGAAATTCTTGCGCCTCGAGCTGCATCAGGTAGTCCAGCACAGCTTTACTGTCGGGGCCGCGATCAATATAATCACCCAAAAAGTAAATGTTGTCGAACTTATCCGGTTTTATCTGTTTTTCGATTAAGGTCTTGAGCGTTTTGGCACAACCGTGTATGTCAGGAATTACCCATCTTTTGTTCATGGCGAGTTGGTCTTGTTTTTGGGGATTCATTGCTGGCAGATAAATTAGGTTATTTTTTGAGTGATCCTATTTGAAAATAGGAGAATCAATTTTTTTAGTTAAAAACAGATTCTCCTGTAAGCGAATTTAGAGCTGCTTATTATTTTCCTTTAGCTTGATTAGCAACCTGATCCATCAGTTTTTTAATCTCTTCCGGATCGCCTATAAAGTAGTCTTTCACCAGCTTCATATTGTCGTCAAACTCAAAAACGTAAGGGATTCCTGTTGGGATGTTAAATGCCAAAATGGCTTCTTCACTCATATTTTTGAGGTGCATCACCAGGGCGCGCAGGCTATTGCCGTGGGCAGCCACCAACAGTTCGTCATGTTTTTGGAGGGCGGGTTGAATGTCGCTATTCCAATAAGGAATCATGCGTTCGATCACTTCTTTAAGTGATTCGGTTGCCGGCAAATTTTCAGGGGCAATACCTGCAAAACGCGGATCGTTAGCCGGATTACGTGAGTCGTTTTCATCTACCGGTTTTGGAGGCACATCAAAGCTGCGACGCCAGAGTAAAACCTGCTCATCACCATATTTTTCAGCTGTTTCAGCTTTATTTAAGCCTTGCAGTATGCCATAATGTTTTTCATTCAGACGCCAGCTTTTGAGCACCGGAATATACATTTGATCCATTTCTTCCAGCACCAGCCATAGTGTTTTTATGGCACGTGAAAGATAAGAGGTATAGGCCATTTTGAAACGAAAACCTTCTTCTTTTAATAGTTTGCCAGCTTTTTTGGCTTCCTCAACGCCCTGCTCAGAGAGTGGTACATCTGTCCAGCCCGTAAAACGATTTTCTTTGTTCCAAGTACTTTGTCCGTGTCGGATTAAAACAAGTTTCTTCATAGTTTATTTTTTAGGTTATTTAAAATTAATATTCCAAAAAAGTAGTTATAAAACACTTTAAATCATTCATATAGCGTTTTATAAAGCTGAAATAACACTAAGCAATGATTTGACGCTTTTTGTGTTTAAAAGTAATTCTCAAACAGTTTATGCAAAATTAACATTTTAAAGCACTCCGGTGTTCAACAAACCGTAATTTTGCCTTATGAAAGCTGTCACAGTACCTGTATTTTTGAAAATTTTTTATCCATCACTGCTTTGGCAGATGCCGGAAGCTGAGAAAAAGCTTTATCTCACTTTTGACGATGGCCCACATCCTGAAATTACACCTCAGGTGCTTGAAATTTTGGACCAATTTAGTGCCAAAGCCAGCTTTTTCTGTGTAGGCGACAATGTGCGAAAGTTCCCGGAAACCTATGCCCAACTTTTAGAAAATGGACATGCCGTGGGCAATCACAGCATGAATCACCTTAATGGGTGGAAAACCAATCTTAATACCTATTATGATAATGTAAATGAATGTCGTGGACTAATTGATTCAAAGCTGTTTAGACCGCCATACGGACGCATTACACCCAGCCAGATTCATACCCTGAAAAAGGAATATACTATCGTGATGTGGTCGGTTTTAAGTTATGATTTTGATGCTGAAACCAATCCCGAACAATGCCTCGAATACGTTATCAACAACACAGAGGACGGTGCAATAATTGTTTTTCACGATTCAGTAAAAGCAGCTGAAAACATGCTTTATGCGCTGCCAAAAGTGCTAAAACATTATAACGATTTGGGTTATACTTTTGCCAGCCTCTGACAGGTTTAGCTGCCACAAACTTTTTGGCAAGGCGTTTGTTAGTTAGATAGCTCACCACTTTTAAATTGATTATTTTTGTATCATGGAACAAGATGATTTTAAAAAAGATATTGAAGAATTATTCCGTCTATTTAATAAAATGATGGATGAACACCCGGAAGAGAATATGCCGGGCATGGATAAAACACAATTGCAACAGCTCAAGCTATTTTTGCGTAATTATGAAACCATGAAAGACCAAATTTCGATGGAAATGATGGGTGCCGTGAACGAACCCATGCGCCAAATGCTTCGTATGTTTATCAAGCAAATGCGCGAACAGCTTGGCGAAGACGATTATTTTGTTGTTGAAGAAGATAAAGAAATTCCAATAATCAAAATAGAATCTAACGAACGCACCATCGAGTTTATTGATGAAATGCTTCGCCGTCCGGGCCTAAAACCTGCTGAAGTTGATCGCTTGCTCGATGAGCGCGCCCAACTCAGCAAAAAACCTGAATAAATCCTTTTCTGACCTAAACATTTATAAATGAGTTCGTACCTAAAGAAACGACTAACTGACTATTGGAGCAAGAAAGGCTGGTTTTCAAAGCTGAGTGATTTGGTCTTTGTGATTCTGGTAGTTGCGATGCTGATTCCGGCAAGCCGCAAGCAAATCAGTGCGTTTGTGTCGGGCCTAACCGCGATGAGTCCATCAAGCCTTCCCGCCGAAAAACAGGAAACGCTTGGTAGTAAGGATTATAAATGGACTGTAACAGATAGGAGTGGCAATGTCGTTTCGCTGGGCAGTTTTGAAGGGAAACCCATTTTTCTCAATTTCTGGGCCACTTGGTGTCCGCCCTGTATTGCTGAAATGCCTGATATACAGGATTTATACGATAATTATGGCGATCAGGTCGCGTTTTTACTTGTAACTGACGAAGAACCTTCAAAAGTGCAAGCATTTATGGAAAGAAAGGCGTTTGATATGCCCATATATTTTCATAGAACAGCAATTCCGCCACTTTTTGAATCGGGAAGTATTCCAACGACTTTTATTATCAGCCCTGCCGGAAAAATAGTGATTCGCAAAACCGGTGCAGCCAAGTGGAATAGCGATAAAATGCACCATCTTTTTGATGAAATGCTTCAACAGTAGCTATCAATAAAATGAAAAAAATACTTTCGCACGATAATTTATACCTTTGTAACGTTCTATATAGATTAAAAGCAGTAACAAACACTTAAAAAATTCACGAAATGAAGCTAACTATTTTTTTCATTGTCTAAATAGTTTCGATGATTAAAATAGGTTTTGGGAAAGTGAAGCGGTAGTCCGATAAATGCGGAACTGCCTAAAAAAGAAATAATTACAAAATATTAAAAACATGAAAAAAGCAGGTCTCCTTTTTATTTTAGCTCTTTTTGCAAGCAGTTTGTCTGCCCAAATAATCACCGACAAAACCAGTAAAAAATTTACGGTAGGGTTTGATCTTTACACAGACATTTTAACCCAAACACCTGCTGATTACGATTCGCGAACCATCAACCAAGGGTTTAATGCGTTCGGGACCTATAATTTTGCCCTTGGAAAAAGCGCACATACCTTTTCACTTGGCGTCGGAATCCGTTCGCAAAACTTTTATTCCAATACTGCAATAGCTAATTTGCACGCAGACACCATCCGTTTTGTGCCCATAACCAACAACTATAAAAGAAGTAAAATAAACCTGGTTTACCTTGAGATTCCTGCCGAATTGCGGTTTAAGTTCGACAACAAATGGAAACTTGGTGTTGGGTTTAAATTTGGAATCGTCATCGACAGTAAAACCAAATATGTTGGTGATATTACTGCCATTGGACCACGCGTTTATCAAAAAAGTAAGAAGATAAATTCACTCGAAAAATATACCTATGGCCCCACACTTAGGGTGGGTTATAAATGGATTAGTGCTTTCGCTTATTACCAACCGGCAAGAGTATTTAAGCGTGATTTGGGACCAGAATTTTACCCCTTATCTGTTGGGATCACCCTGGCGCCATTTTAATCTTCCCAAGCAGCTTAACTCCAGCTAATTATGAAATCAAAACTAGTGATTCTTTTTGTTTCTGTGCTGTTTTTTACGGCCTGCGGAACGACTAAGAAATCAACAAATAAAGTCACTAAAATCAAATCTGACGCTTTCAGCGAAACGTATTCCGGCATTATTCCTTGCGCCGATTGTGAAGGCATTGAATACGTCATCAACTTTATCGATGATTTTACCTACGACACAAAATCCGCCTATCTTGGAAAAACGGTAGAGGACTTTGAATCTTCTGGAAATTACAGGATTGAGGACGGTATTATTCAACTTTTGGGAGATGATGAAGGTGTGCATTATTTCAAGAAAAGCGGTGAAAACTTGCTGGTTTTAGATAGTAATCGTAAAAAAGTTACCGGATCATTGTCCGATATGTATGTGTTGAAGCCAGTAGCAAAGCAAGCCGAAACCGCTGAAGGAAATGTGCATAAACTCAAGATTAAGCGGGCTGGCGAAGGTGTAGATTTCTTTGCCATCGGCAACGAGCCTTTTTGGAGTCTGAATATGGATTTTGAAAAGAAATTTCAGTTCGAGGCGCTTTCAGGTATTTCGCTAAGCACGCCGCCAATTGCATCCAAAGACATGCTGAATACGGAAAAAGCCAGCTATTCAGTTACTACAGAATCAGGCACGCTGAAAATAGAAATCCGCAAAGAAAGCTGCCAAGATGGCATGTCGGGACAGCTTTTTGATTTTACGGTAAGCGTGAAAGTGAATAAGGGCGACAATCCTGATTTCACCAATTATAGTGGTTGTGGCACTTATACCTTCGATTTAAAGCTTCACGATATTTGGATTTTGGAAGCTATTGATGGCAAAACTTATGCAGATTCGGATTTCACCAGTGGCTTGCCTCGGCTTGAAATATTTACCAAAGAACAGCGTTTTGGCGGTAAAGATGGCTGCAATATCCTCAATGGAAATATTGAAACCTCAGCAAACACGATTATTTTTAAGGATGCGATATCCACAAGGATGGCCTGCCGCGATAATACCAAAAGTGATTTGTACCGCGAGACTATTTTAGAAAACAGCTTTAGTTTTTTGGTAAAAAATAACCGACTGATCCTTTCAGATCGCGAAGGTGAGAGGTTGCGTTTCAAAAAGATTGATTAAGATTTTCGGTTTCTAATCGTGGTGATAAGCTTCGCCACGAATAATAGTGAAAGCCCTGTAAAGCTGTTCCGCAAAAAGCAGGCGGATCAGCTGATGCGAGAAAGTCATGGGTGAAAGCGAGATCTTTTTATCAGCATGCCCATACACATTCGCTGAAAATCCAAAAGGGCCGCCAACTAAAAATACCAGCCGCTTTGTCGATTGAACCATCCGTTTTTCCAAAAATGCAGCAAAAGCCCGTGAGCTAAATTGCTTACCGTTTTCGTCCAGCAGAATCAGCGTGTCGCCAGCCTGTAATGCCGATAAAATCAGGTTTCCTTCGGCTTCTTTTTGGGCTTCTTCAGTGAGTGCTTTGCGGTTTTTGAGGTCGGGAATCACCTTCATCTCAAAGCCAACATAGTGTTTCAGCCTGTCAAAATATTTCTTTAAGCCTTCCTCAAGATAGCTTTCATCGGTTTTGCCGATGACTAAAAACAAAACTTTCACTTTTTAAAATTTAGTATATTTCTGTGAATGAGATAATTATTTCAGTATCTCATTCTTGAGATTATTCTTTCTACTCAAAAAAACTCCTCTTTTTAAGGCTTTGATAAAAAAAGGCCACATACTGATCTTGCTGAAGTACAGTATGTGGCTTTTTATTACAAAACCTACATATTTCTTCGGTACTGGCCGCCAACCTCAAACAGCGCCTGCGTAATTTGTCCCAAAGACGCGTATTTCGTGGCTTCCATCAAACCTTCAAACACATTCTCGTGCCTTGTGGCTGCCAGTTTTAGCTTTTCAAGTTGCTTGGGAATTTCATCTTTCCAGCTTTCGTGAAGCTGCTCCAGCATTTCAATCTGGTACTCTTTTTCCTGAGTCGTCGCACGAATTACCTCGCCCGGAATAACCGTTGGCGAACCTTTGCTCGACAAAAAAGTATTTACGCCGATGATGGGCAGCTCGCCATTGTGTTTCAGGGTTTCGTAGTAGAGCGATTCTTCTTGAATTTTTCCGCGCTGATACATGGTTTCCATGGCACCCAATACGCCGCCACGTTCTGTAATCCGGTCAAATTCAAGCAGCACAGCTTCTTCTACCATTTCTGTTAGTTCCTCGATGATAAAAGCACCTTGAAGCGGGTTTTGGTTTTTCGCCAGTCCCAACTCCTTATTAATAATCATTTGGATAGCTATGGCGCGGCGAACAGACTCCTCTGTTGGTGTAGTGATTGCTTCGTCATAAGCATTGGTATGCAACGAGTTACAGTTGTCGTAAATAGCATAGAGTGCCTGCAAAGTTGTACGGATATCGTTGAAATCAATTTCCTGAGCATGCAGTGAGCGGCCAGAGGTTTGGATGTGGTATTTTAGTTTTTGTGAGCGGTCGTTTGCGCCATATTTTTGTTTCATGGCTTTAGCCCAAATCAGGCGTGAAACCCTTCCAATAACCGAAAATTCAGGATCAATTCCGTTAGAAAAGAAGAAAGAAAGATTCGGAGCAAAATCGTTAATATCCATGCCGCGCGACAGGTAATACTCCACATAGGTGAAGCCATTCGCCAGCGTAAAAGCCAGCTGACTGATAGGATTGGCGCCAGCTTCGGCGATATGGTATCCCGAAATTGAAACGGAATAGAAATTCTGGACTTTATTATTGATAAAATATTCCTGCACATCGCCCATCAGCTTAAGGCTGAAATCTGTGGAGAAGATGCAGGTGTTTTGTGCCTGATCTTCTTTCAAAATATCGGCTTGCACCGTGCCTCGTACCCTTTTTATGGTGTCGGTTTTGATGCGTTCATACACTTCTGCAGGCAAAACCATATCGCCTGAAACGCCTAGCAGCATCAGCCCCAAACCGTTATTGCCTTTGGGCAAATCGCCCTGATAGGCTGGGCGTTTTGTGCCTTTTTGGCGATAAATTTCTTCAATTATCGCATTGACATCTTCTTCAAGACCATTTTCTTTGATGTACAATTCGCATTGCTGATCGATGGCGGCGTTCATAAAAAAGCCTACCAGCGTTGGTGCGGGGCCGTTTATCGTCATACTCACACTGGTTTTCGGATCGGCCAGGTTGAAACCGGAATACAGTTTTTTGGCATCATCAAGGCAGGCCACGGAAACACCGGCATTGCCAATTTTTCCATAAATATCAGGCCGCCGGGCGGGATCTTCTCCATAAAGTGTAACCGAGTCAAAAGCTGTTGACAGCCTTCGGGCAGGCATTTCAAAAGAAACATAATGGAAGCGGCGGTTGGTGCGTTCGGGGCCGCCTTCGCCTGCAAACATGCGGGTAGGATCTTCCTCTTCGCGCTTGAACGGAAACACACCGGCGGCGTAAGGAAACTCGCCCGGAACATTTTCAAGCAGGCTCCAACGCACAATTTCACCCCAGGATTTGAAAACCGGAAGGCTAATCTTAGGAATTTGCAACTGCGACAGCGAAGTGGTGTGGGTATCAATTTCAATTTCATTGTCGCGCACCTTGTAACGATAAACTTTGTCCTTGTAGGTTTTCTTTTTCTCGTCCCAGTTTTCAATAATTTGCAAGGTTTTGATATCGAGTTTTTGACGCTCGATGTCGGCCAGCTTTTCTAATTTTTCTGCTGTTTCTTTGTCGTCGGCCTCTTTTGTAATCTGGCTGCTTTCGCTAAGACTTTGCCAGCGATGCGCCAGATCGCGCTGTTTCAAAGCCCATTCGTTATAGTTGCGAACGCTGTCGGCAATTTCGCTCAGGTAGCGCACCCGCTTTGGTGGGATGATATATACTTTTTCTGATAATTCGCCAGATTCTTCGAGCTTTGTTTCAAAATTCACTCCGGTGCGTTCTTTGATGCTTTTTAATAGCTGGATGTACAACGAATTCAGGCCGGGATCATTAAACTGAGACGCCACTGTGCCAAAAACAGGCATGGTATCGGGGTGTTTATCAAACAATAAATGATTGCGCTGATATTGTTTTTTCACATCGCGCAAGGCATCGAGTGCACCACGTTTATCGAATTTATTGAGCGAGATTAAGTCGGCAAAGTCAAGCATATCAATCTTTTCAAGCTGTGTGGCTGCGCCATATTCGGGCGTCATCACGTAGAGTGAAAGATCGCTGTGGTCGATAATTTCGGTATCGCTTTGGCCAATGCCGGATGTTTCCAGGATCACCAGGTCGAAGCCGGCAGCCTGCAGAATAATTTCGGCATCTTTGACGTATTTTGACATGGCCAGATTGGATTGGCGCGTGGCAAGTGAACGCATAAAAACGCGGGAGCTGTCGATGGAATTCATCCGGATACGATCGCCCAGCAAAGCACCGCCGGTACGCCGTTTAGAAGGATCCACGGAAACAATACCGATTGTTTTGTCGGGTTGGTCAGCCAAAAATCGCCTAACCAGCTCATCAACCAGACTTGATTTTCCGGCACCACCGGTTCCGGTAATTCCTAAAACCGGTGCTTTTATTTTGGTGTGCTCGGGCAGCGTATCAATAAAGTCGCGTACCGATTCGGGGAAATTTTCGGCGGCAGAAATCAAACTCCCAATAGCCTTGTCTTCCTTTCTTTTAATGGCCTTTAAATCAGGTTTTAAGTCTTTGCCGGTAGGGAAATCAGCTTTTTCCAGCAAAAGATTGATCATACCTTGCAGACCCATCGAACGACCGTCGTCCGGCGAGAAAATTCGTGTGATACCGTATTTATGGAGCTCTTCGACTTCTTCAGGAAGAATTACACCGCCGCCGCCGCCGAAAATACAAATATGACTGGATCCGGCTTCTTTGAGTAAGTCGTACATATACTTAAAGTACTCTATATGACCACCTTGATAGGAGGTTATAGCGATGGCTTGCACGTCTTCCTGAATGGCTGTGCGGACAATTTCGCCCACCGAACGGTTATGGCCGAGGTGGATAACTTCGGCACCGCTCGACTGGATAATGCGACGCATAATATTTATTGCGGCATCGTGCCCGTCAAAAAGTGAGGCTGCTGTTACGATACGGATGTGATTCTGAGGCTGATAAACCTTTATTGAGCTTGTTTGCATAGAAAATTTTGTTTTATAGCTACAAATATAGTTTTTTCCATGTTTGGAAGAGGGAGCTATGGGATTTCTTTTTTAGGATTAGACGAGATTGAATTCATTAATTGAGGTGATGTAACAAATCAACAACCGGAATAGTTTTATAGTTGTGTTTTAATGCCGGATAATGCGCAGCCTTTCATATCAGCCCATTTACTTTGTTTTTTTGATTGCAAGCTTTTTGCTGGTTCATACGCATGAATTATTTGCTGATGAAAGTTCAGGGTAAATAGTTAACGTACTGAAAATAAAAACATTTAAGTTTATTGTAGATGGCAACTGGATTATTGGTCCCAACAATCCATATTTAGAAGAAAATGAGTTCGACACAGGAAATTCTGTTATTTGGATAAAACTCTGAAATACAATAATATAAAGTAAATTTTCATGAAATATTGCTGGTAATAATGTGGCTAAGCGTTTTGCTCCTCGTGCAAATCGTCTATCTTTGTGAGTAAATAAAAATGTCAGGATTATGATACAATTTGATGGCGAAATTCCTTCCAAATTACCCCAGGTTGGGTTGTCCATTTTTGCAATAATGACTAAGTTGGCCAATGATCATGGGGCGGTTAACCTGTCGCAGGGATTTCCGGATTTCCCGATTTCAGAAAAGCTTATCAGTCGTGTGAACCACTTTATGCAGCAGGGTTTTAACCAATATGCACCCATGCCTGGTATTAAACCATTGAGAGATGCCATTTCCGAAAAAGTGTTTCACAGCCATCAATTGCGTTATGATGCCGAGGACGAAATCACCATCACGGCAGGTGCAACACAAGCACTTTATACGGCCATTACAGCTTTCATTCGCGAAGGCGATGAGGTGATAATTTTTGAGCCGGCCTACGATTGCTATGCGCCGGCAGTGAAAGCCTGCGGTGGCATGGTGAAATACGCCAGCCTTGCGAGCCCTGATTTTAAGATTGATTGGCCGGTAGTGAGGCAGATGGTTACCAACCGCACGCGGATGATAATCATCAACAGCCCACATAATCCGACTGGAAGTTTGCTTTCGCCAAATGATATGGCAGAGCTGGAACGACTTACGAGGCAAACGGATATTCTTGTGTTAAGTGACGAAGTATATGAACACCTGATTTTTGACGGACAAATACACGAAAGCGTCTGCCGCTATCCGGAGCTGGCAAACCGGAGTTTGGTGGTAGCTTCATTTGGGAAAACTTTTCATGCTACAGGCTGGAAAGTGGGCTATGTTTTAGCACCGGCACGGCTTACCAAAGAGTTCAGAAAATTCAATCAGTTTATTGTTTTTGCTGTGAATACGCCCATACAATATGCCATTGCCGAGTATTTGCAGGATAAAAATAATTATGAGCAATTGGGTAGTTTCTATCAGAAAAAGCGGGATATTTTTCTAGAGCAAATTAAAAACTCACGCTTTAAAGTGGTACCCTGCCATGGCACTTATTTTCAATTACTTGATTATAGCGCCATCAGCGATTTATCTGAGATGGAGTATGCGAAGCAACTCGTTTTAGATCATGGTATTGCAGCAGTTCCTGTTTCGCCTTTTTACAATAAACAAGACAACCAGCATTTGTTGCGGTTTTGTTTTGCCAAAACCGATGAAACGCTGATAAAAGCCGGAGAAATATTATGCAAGATTTAAAGATAGCCTACCTACAAAGTGATTTATTTTGGGAAGATGCTGCCGCGAACCGGAAGCATTTTGAGTCCGTTTTATCGGAGCTGAAAACTCAGCCTGATTTGATCGTGCTTCCAGAAACCTTTACGACCGGTTTTCCTGTTGATCCCAATCATTTTGCCGAAACTATTACAGGTGAAACAATCGACTGGATGAAATTGCAAGCAGCTATTTATCAAGCTGTTGTAACAGGAAGTTTTTTGCTAAAGCATGAAGATTTTTATCAAAACACATTGATTTGGATGCGTCCTGATGGCAGTTTTGAAACCTATGCCAAGCGGCATGTTTTTAGGCTGGGTGGTGAGCACGAGCGCATTACTCCAGGCGATCAACAGCTTTTTGTAGAACTCAAAGGATGGAAGATTAAGCCGTTGATTTGTTACGACTTACGTTTCCCGGTTTGGAGTAAAAACAATTATAAAGACGGACAGTTCGACTACGATTTTATGTTTTATGTAGCCAACTGGCCTGCCGTTCGTGCTGAGCCCTGGAAACAATTACTGATTGCCCGATCTATAGAAAATTTGGCGTATGTGCTGGGTGTAAACCGCGTTGGCACTGATCCGCAGGGATTGGCTTATCAGGGTGATTCTATGTTGTTAGATTTTAAAGGTCAAGTAGTTTCGCAAGCGTTTGCGAAAAAAGAAATGCTTGTTGAATCGACACTTTCTATGGAACAATTAGAAGCTTTCAGAGAGAAATTTAATGTGGGATTGGATTGGGATTCCTTTAAAATAAGCTAATACAGCCTTTTTTGGTTGAAAATATTTTAGCTGCTAGTTTTTCAGGTGAGCTAAGAATCATTTAAAGGTTTTGCCGAAAACCCATTTAAAATGATAATTTTACCGACTAAAGAAACCTTAAAATGAACATTATAATTGCCGGAGATGGGGAAGTTGGCCTTTATCTGGCTCAAGCACTTGTCAATAGCAATCACAATATTACCATTGTTGATCCAGAAGAGGATTTGCTGAAGATGATTGAGACGCACACTGATTTGATGACAATCATGGGTGATTCAACCACCATTGAGGTGTTGCAGCGGGCCAATGTGCGCAAAGCAGATCTTGTAATTTCTGTTGTACACGATGAACATATCAACCTTATGACAGCCATAATGGCTAAAAAGCTGGGTGCCAAAAAGGTTATTGCCCGTGTAAATACCATGGAAAATCTGAGCGCAGAGAACTGGAAAATTTATCAGGAGTTGGGTATCGATGGTCTGGTTTCGCCTGAAGATATTGCTGCACATGAAATTATAACGTTACTCAAACAAACTGCTGCTACCGAAGTTTTTGATTTTTCGGGAGGTAAGTTGCAGCTTTTTATGATCAAACTTGAAAAAGGAGCTCCTGTAATAAATAAAAGCCTGAACGAAATAGCAAGTGAATATAAGTATCTGGATTTTAGAGCCATAGCGATCCATCGCAAGCGCGAAACTTTTATCCCGTATGGCAACGACACCTTCAAAGAAAATGACCTGGCCTATGTGATAACTAAACCCGAAGCTATTGATAATTTGTTGCATCTGGGCGGGAAAGTACCACTTAAAATCCATAACGTGATGATTGTGGGTGGCGGCAGGGTAGGACGTATCGCGGCCAAAAGGCTTGAGAATGATATGAACATCAAGCTTATTGAAAAAGATAAAGACCGTTGTATTTTCCTGACTGATTATTTGGAAGATGCCTTGGTAATTAATGGCGATGCTAGGAATATTCAACTACTTGAAGATGAAGATATCAGAAATATTGATGCTTTTATTGCGGTGACAGACAACACCGAAACAAATATCCTTACTTGTTTGCAAGCCCGGACTTATGGCGTGAAAAAAACCATTGCTCTGGTAGAAAATATCGACTATATCGATATCTCTCAAAACATTGGAATTGATACAATTATCAATAAAAAGCTTATTGCTGCCAGTTATATGGTGCGCTATACGATGGGTGCTGAAGTAACTTCGCTCAAGTGCCTCAGCGGAATTGATGCCGACGCCATGGAGCTGATTGCCCGCCCCGGATCAGCAGTTACACGCAAGCCTATAAAAAAACTCAACATCCCCGAGGGCTCTATTATTGGCGGAGTTGTGAGGGGTGAAGACAGCTATATCGCTATGGGCGACTTTCAAATCGAGGAAAATGACAAAGTTGTCGTGTTTGCGCTTCCAAATGCCATTCATAAAATTGAAAAACTTTTCCATTAGTGAGAATTCAAAAATATAAGCACCCATGAAGAGTTCTCTTCACAAAATAAATTTTGCAATCATTCTCAGAATCATTGGACTTCTGTTAATCATTGAGGGTTTATTTATGCTAACGGCTTTACCCTTCACCTATTTATATTGTGACCTTGAGTGTACAGCCATACCCTTGTCAGCACTTATAACTATTACTGTTGGTGGTTTCTTGTTTTTAATAAACCGAAAAGCATTGCCAAATCTGGGCAAGCGAGAAGGTTATATCATCGTGAGTTTTACCTGGATTTTGATTTCGCTTTTTGGTGCTTTGCCCTATCTTATTAGTGGAACGATACCTAACTTTACGGATGCTTTTTTTGAGACCATTTCAGGCTTTACAACCACGGGTTCTACTATTTTGACCGATATTGAGTCGATGCCACATGATTTACTTTTTTGGCGTAGCCTCACGCATTGGCTTGGTGGCATGGGTATTATTGTGCTTTCGGTAGCCATTTTGCCTATTTTAGGTATTGGCGGCATGCAGTTGTTTATGGCCGAAATGCCTGGTGTTACTTATGATAAGTTACATCCACGTATCACGGCTACTGCCAAACGACTTTGGGGTATTTATGTACTATTTACATTGCTTCAAACCTTCTTGCTTTGGGCTGGCGACATGAACTTTTTTGATGCCATAAATCATGCTTTCGCTACGATGGCTACCGGAGGTTTCTCGACCAAAAATGATAGTGTTGCCTCCTTTTCTGCTTACAGTCAGTATATTATCATAATATTTATGTTTTTGGCAGGAACCAATTTCACGCTACACTATTTTGCGCTTCACGGAAAACTCTCGAAAGTGTTTAAAGACGAAGAATACCGTGGATACCTATTTATTGTGGGTTTAGTAACCCTGCTAATCACGGTTGGATTGTTGGTGGCAAAAAGCGGTGGTGTTGAGGTGGTTTTTAGAGATAGTTTGTTTACGGTTGTTTCTATTCTCACTACAACAGGCTTTGCTACAGCGAATTATCTGACTTGGCCAACCATTTTGTGGATGTTGATTTTCGTGCTGATGTTTATTGGCGGCTCTGCTGGCTCCACGGGAGGCGGCATGAAAATAGTGCGGCAGTTGCTATTGCTCAAAAATTCGCGCATGGAACTCAAAAGAGCAATCCACCCCAATGCTGTTTTGCCTGTGCGCTTTAATGGCAAATCGGTTCCGAAAGACACTATTTTTAAAGTAATGGCCTTTTTTCTGATGTATATTCTTATTTTTTCGATGGGCATGATTGCGCTTTCAGCTTTAGGTCTTGATTTTCAGACTGCGGTGGGCGCTTCTATTGCCAGCCTTGGAAATATCGGCCCTGGTATTGGCAATGTGGGGCCGGTTAATAACTTCGCCTTCATGCCTGATGTAGCCAAATGGCTGCTATCGTTTATGATGCTGATGGGAAGGCTGGAAATCTTTACGGTGCTTATCTTATTTTCACCACAATTTTGGAAAAGATAGCGTGTTTAGAATGGTTTTTTAGGCCTATAAAAGAAACTGTTGAGCCGCATTAAATGGAATTATTCTAAATAATTGAATTTTTTTTAACAATTTCTTGTTTTTTTTGTTTCCTTTGTAGTCTATTTATAATTAATAACCAATTAAATAAACTAATATGAAAACGCCCACACTCACAAAAATTTTCTTGCTTTTGGCATTTATTGCCGTTACAAGCACCGGCTGTGACAAAGCCAAAGAATTACTTGATGTAAAATTCGATGCCGATTTTAAAACAGACTTGAATGTTAATACTCAGGCTGAAACTAATAGAAATGCTAATGGCGCATTTTACGCAGAAGCGACAATAGATCCAAAATCAAATAGTGATTTTGCTGAATATGGCAGCAAAATCAAAGACATCGAAATTAAAGAAGTTAATGCAACCGTAACTGCGATTAACACTGAGACAGTTATTGAAACAGCTGTAATTACTGTTGCATCTGGTGGTATGACCAGTGCTGTTTGGAACTTTGCCAACGAAACTTTAACCGTTGGAAAAAAACTGACACTTGACAATACTAATGGTCAATGGGACAATGTAAGAGCGATGTTGAATGCACAAAACGCATTTACAGTTTCTATGGAAGGAACCGCCGATCAGGATGATGTGCAATACACCTTGTCGATAGAGATTAAAACAAAAGTTACTGCCAATCCCTTGAACTAAGCTTGTAATAAGAAGTGATAAAAAAACCCGCTCAAAGGCGGGTTTTTTTTGTGCCAATAATTTACCTAAAAAAGGTGAATCTGATTGATGGATACCTCAGTGATATAGCGTTTGTTGCCGTCTTTATCGTCCCAGCTCCGGTTTATCAGCTTTCCCGAAACGGCCAGCTCTTTGCCTTTGGTAACGACTTTTTCGATGATTTCAGCGGTTTTTCCCCAGGCGACCAGGTTGTGCCATTGGGTGTTTTCCTGACGTTCGCCTTTTTGGTCGTAATAATACTCGTTGGTGGCCAGACTAAAACGCGCCAGCTTGCGGTCTTTTTCAAAAGTTTTGATTTCGGGAGCCAGTCCGGCGCGTCCGATCAGTTGTACATTGTTTACTAATTGTGTCATGATTTCAAGTGTTTAATGAATGGGATGAGATTTAATTCAATAACGGGTCTGTTTTGTTTTATTTGGATTGTTCGGCCTTGCCAAAGACTAAAAGCTGGTTTATTTCAACTTCGGTGATATACTTCTTATTGCCGTCTTTATCGTCCCAGCTACGGTTTATCAGCTTTCCCGAAACGGCTAGCTCTTTGCCTTTGGTAACGAGTTTCTCCACGAGTTCGGCAGTTTTGCCCCAGGCGACCAGGTTGTGCCATTGGGTGTTTTCCTGACGTTCGCCTTTTTGGTCGTAATAATACTCGTTGGTGGCCAGACTAAAACGCGCCAGCTTGCGGTCTTTTTCAAAAGTTTTGATTTCGG